>Ga0214919_10001534_pt1 | contig 37574 bp, 30 predicted proteins | sample LL1503_MetaG_FD_177994 | JGI IMG/M metagenome (GOLD analysis project Ga0214919, IMG submission 177994) | Freshwater microbial communities from Lake Lanier, Atlanta, Georgia, United States - LL-1503 | ecosystem: Environmental > Aquatic > Freshwater > Lake | place: USA: Georgia | collected...
CTTCGGTTGTCTGAAGCAATTCCGGACTCGTCAGCAGGTTGAAGAACTCAACGGCCTGGGTCGCGTTCGCGCGGCTCGCAATGCTACTTCGACGTTGATGCAAGTTGGCTTGAGCTTTAAGATCCATGCTGGCTAGCCTTTGGTTGATGGCTTGGGTGCTTCGTAAACAACCATGCTATCGGCCATTGGTTAGCCACTTCCCTTTGCCTTCAACCACTTACGCGCGCTACCGCCTCGAAATCGCCAAAGTAAGTGCCATTCCCCTTAAGGACAGCTCTTAAGGACAGCCCGTCAATGCCGGCGCGACAGTCTATCGGCTCGACCGCCACCAGAATGCGCAGGGCTGGCGTGACCTGGATCATCACGTGACCCAGGGATCGTCATGCTTGTCTTTCAGCGTCCCTGCCAGTGCAGCACGCGCCGCTGTACCGAGGTCAGCACGAGTTCCCAGGCAAGCCCTATGACGCCAATCAGCACGATCCCGACGAAGGTCGCGGAGATGTTGAAATACTGCGCCGAATCGAGAATGATGAAACCGAGACCTGCTTGCGCGCCGAGCAACTCGGATGCGACCACCAGCGTCCAGCTGATCGACGAGGCTGCGCGCAACGCCGTCATGATGGCAGGCATCGCTGCAGGGATGATGACCTTGAAGAAAAGCTGACGCGAGTTCAAGCCCATGCTCTCGCCCGCACGGATCAGCATCTGCGGTACTGAGCGAACGCCGTCGGCGCAGTTGAGCACCACGTACCAGAACGCAGCCATGAAGATCAGGCCGATCTTCGAGGCTTCGCCAATGCCGAAGTAGAAGACAAACAGGGTCACGAATGCGATCGGCGGAATCGGTCGCAAGAAGCCGATGATCGGCGCTACGGTGGCGCTCAAGACTTCGTTGCGTCCTACCCATATCCCGAAGGGAACGCCCAGAACCACGGCGGCGAGAAATCCGCTGACGGCGCGCATCACACTCATGCCAACATGTTTTCCCATCGGTGAGCCGCCGTAACCATCGCGCAGCATCTCGCTGAAGGCCCTGACGAGTTGGACAGGACTGGGTAGAAACTCTGCGCGAACAAGGCCTGAGACCGAGATGAGCGCCCAGACCAATACGAAGCCGACGATAGAGGCGATGCTGATCCAACGCATCCGGGCTGCATGGCTCATGTCGTTGCCACCGCGCCCTGTGCTGCGGCGCCGGTCCACTCCTCGCGCAGCATGCCCACAATGCCCGCGCGCATGGTCGCGAACTCTGGATTGCCGATGAGTTCGTAGCTGCGCGGGCGGTCAAACGGCACCCGAATCTTCGCCTTCACACGCCCAGGGCGCCGAGACATCACGTAAACATGGTCTGCAAGGATCAACGCCTCCTCGACGTCGTGCGTGATGAAGAAGATCGTTGGCTTGTACTCCGCCCAGACGCGCAGCAGCACTTCGTGCATGACGATTCGCGTCTGTGCATCGAGCGAGCCAAAAGGCTCGTCCATCAGGATCACGTCTGGACTTGCGACCAGTACCCGAGCGATCTGCACGCGCTGGCGCATGCCGCCCGACAACTGATAAGGGTAATGCGACTCGAACCCGGCAAGTCCGATGCTTTCGAGCACACGCTTGGTGTCGCGCTCGAGCTTGGCGGCATCGACCCCGCGCAACTTCGGTCCCATGACCACGTTGTCCCAGACCGTGAGCCATGGAAACAAAGCCGCCTGCTGAAAGACCACGCTGCGCTCAGGACTCGGCCCCTTGATCGGCAGGCCTCGCACGGTCAGGGTACCGGCGGTGGGCTGCTCGAATCCGGCAATCATGTTGAGCAGCGTCGTCTTGCCGCAGCCGCTCGGACCCACGATGCAGGCAACTTCGTGCTCGGCCACTCGCAGATCGAAGGACTCAAGTGCCAGGGTGGGAGGATCTTGTTTGAGTCGTCCGGCGTACTCTTTGCGCAGACCCTGTGCGACGATCAGATCAGCTGCCATTGACCAGTTCTTGATGTGTGAGCGTCAGCAGGCGCATCACTTGCCGAGCGCAAACTTCAGCGGCCGGTTGTCGAGGAACTCTGCGATATTGCCGCGCTTGGTGATCATCTGGCCCCAGAGCGCTGGCTCCTCAATCCGGTCCTTCAGTACCTGGCCGGCGCCTTTTGCAAGGTTCGCAGGATTGGCCATCGACAACGGATGGTCGGGTTCAAGTTGGTTTTGCAAGGTGTACCACTCGACGCCTTTGATAATTTGCTGGGTAAGCGGCAACTCGATACCGGTAATCGACTTGATCTTGTCCAGCGTCGGCCCAGGGTCGGATGCAAATCGCTTTTGACCTTCTGCCATCGCCCGCAGCAACCGGCCCAAGCCTTCGACATTCTTATTTTCCGAAAGAAACTTCGTCGTCACGGCAAAGCCAAATGGATCGTAGGCACCAAGCTCCTTGTTGACGATGATCCGGGTAGCACCTTTCTCGACCGCTTGCGACACGAATGGATCCCAAAACCAGCCGCCCTCGACATCACCGTTGAGTACCGCGGCCAGCCCTTGCGGCGGTGCAAGCGGCACGATTTCGATGTCGCCAATGTTCATGCCCGCGCGTCGCAGTGCGTACAGATGCGCCAGGTGCTGAGACGATGCGTTCGGATATGTGATCTTCTTGCCTTTGAGTTCCTTGAAGTCGCGGACCTTGCTGCCCTTGGTCACGACCAAACCCTCGATCGGCGAGTAGTCGCCGTAGGTGTAGACCCAGCGGATGTCCAGACCGCGCGTCGTCGCCATGTAGTAGGGGCCGATGCCCCCTTGGGCGGCATCAATGCTGCCCGCCTGCATCGCTTGAAACGCCGCAGGTCCAGAGGCGAACTTGATCAGCTGCAGGTCGATGTTCTCCCGCTCCAGCAGGTCGTGGGCGATGGCGGCGTACAAAGGCACGGTCGGCACCGGGAGGTAACCGTAACGGATGGTCACACGATCGGCTTTGGTCTGGGCGCGAACGCTCGACGTCGCAAGGCCCAAAGCGGGCATGGCCAGTGCAGCGCCGAGGACCTGGCGGCGGTTGGTGAGATGGGTGATGATCGTCTCCTGTTATTGCAGTCGGCACTTCACTTGGTGCGAAGTCCGCCGTTGCGGGTACAGCAATGAGAACTGCATCAGCATCATGGCATCACTGGCGTCGTTTTGTCTTGGGTGAATACCCGATCTTTTTATGGTGCCGTGTCTCTGTGCTGGCGCAACAGGTTTTTCGTGGGCAGCGAGCTCGTGGCGTTGATCATGAGTCTGTTGCAGTCGGTCGAGGTCGGACTTCGGCCTGACGCTGTGCGCCGACACCATCGGGTTCAGCCTGTAGGCTGCGCTGCGCGGCCGACGACCGACAGACGACCGACAGACGACCGACAGACGACCGGCAGACGCTGGAGCAACTGTGTTGCTACATCACGCGCCCGGGCACTGTCAAGTACTGTTTGGGCAGCAGACATCCCGGGTTTTCACGACAGCGACCGCATCAAATCCATGAGGATCTCGCCATCCAACGCATGAAGCATTCCTGATGGCTTGCGGCTGGACATGGACTGCGCGGCAAACTGACCTTGCCTCTGGACCGGGTGAAGTCAATCCTTGGGCAGAGGCCAACGCTCGAGATAGGTCATGTATTGCGGCTCCACATCCACCTGCATGGTGGCCAGGAATCGCACCACCGCGCAGTAGAAGGCGATGGCCAGCACCAGATCTGTCAGGTGCTCCGTGGAAAGAAGGCCTTGCAGCGCGGTGAAGGTTTCTGCTGAGGCAGCCCCCTGCACAGTCATTTCGCGGGCCGCGCGCAGCACAGTGCGAGCGTTCACGTCCAGCGTGGTCGGCTTGCCGGCCGTGTCGTCGATCAGCGCCTGGATATCGTCGTCCGACACGCCGAAATCATGACCGATCTTCACATGGTGGGACCATTCATAAGGCGAGCGCGACAGCCAGCCCACCTGCAGGATCGCCAGTTCGCGCAGCCGCGGATCCAGCTTGCTTTTGTTGCGAATGTAGCCGCCCAGGCCGGAGAAGGCGCGCGCGCCGCCGGGGCTATGCGTCATCAGTCGAAACAGCGCGATGTCGCGCGTCAGCAGGTCTTGATGTTCAGGCGGCAGGTCAGCGCGGGTGAGGTACGGCAGGCGGGCCATGATGGGTTGCTCTCTTTGGTGCTTGTGTGCCCCGGCTTGCATCTGTGGGCCTGGCGGGGTTTTGATTGTGACAGCGAACGAAGGCGTAGGCGAGACGCAGACACCTCGACAACCGAATCACGCTGTGCCAAAGCCGGTACCGCATGTGGGTTGCCAAAGATAGGCGCTTCGAAACCCCAGGCGGGGGCATATTGTCAACAAGGTCTAAGTGGTGCGGAGTGGGTTGGCCCAGCACGCGTCGGCAGTCTCGTTTGGTGAGGTTTCTTAGGGTTTCACCTGCCGGCGCCATCGTCAATATTTGTCATACTAGTGCTGTATCTGTCACCATTTTCAACCAGCAGTCAAAAGAGCAACTTAGATGTCAAAGCTTGAAGAACTCATGGCCGCCCGCAAGGATCTCGAGCAGCGTATCTCCGAGGCGCAACGTGAGGCTCGTGCCAGCAGCATTTTGAAGGTGAGGGCGCTGATGGCTGAGTTCGGGCTGACCGCTGCTGATATCGGGGGCAAGTCGGGCGGGGGGCGGGTGGATGGTGCCGCCAAGCCCAAGGGCAAGGTGGCAGTCAAATTTCACAACGCCGTCACAGGCGACAACTGGTCTGGGCGGGGTCTGCAGCCTCGATGGCTCAAGGCTGCGCTAGCCGCCGGTGCAAAGATTACGGACTTCGCCGTCTGACGCCCTGTCTGGGTACTTGACGTCAACCTCTCTGTCCGCGTGGTCAGTCCGCCCGGTCAGTCCGCTTGGTCTGTCCGCCTGGTCTGTCCGTCTGGTTTGATCGAGAGCTTGCCGTAGAACGACCGCGTGCAGCAGCATCAGGTCAGTGAGCGCTGATGTGCGCCAGCAGCAGGGCTGTGGTCTGATCGGGGAACTGGTCGACGAGGAAATGGCCTGCGCCTTCCATTTCCACGAAACGGTATGAGGCTTGCACGTGGTCGCGCGTGAGGCTGGCGGCCACGCGCCCCACAGTCGCGTCCTCGGTGCCCCAGACATAGAGTGTCGACACGCTGATTTTCGGAACGGCGCTGGCCGCGAGCGAGCCGGCGCGATACCAGTTCATCGCGGCCTCGATGGCGCCGGGTTCCATGAGCGCGCGGATATAGACATCGGCCGCTGCCAAAGAGACACCTTGGCCCTGCAGCGCATTGCGCAGCGGCTTGAGTTCTGCCGCTCGCATGCGGGCGATGGCGTCGGCCTCGCGGAAGGCGCGGTGATGACGCGAGCGTTCGGCTTGTGCGCTGTCTTCCTTCATGGCCCGGATGAATGCCTCTGGATGTGGCCGCGACAGGATCGACAACGAGCGCAGGCGTTGCGGATGGCGTGCTGCGATGAGCCAGGAAATCTGTCCGCCCCAGTCGTGACCCACGAGGTGAAACTTCGCGGCGCCCATGGCGTCCATCAGCGCGATCGCATCAGCGACGATCAGGTCCGTGGCGTAGGCGCTTTCTTCCGCAGGTCTTGCGCCAGATGAATAGCCGCGCTGGTCAGGCGCTATCGCGCGATAGCCCGCTATTGCGAGTGCCTCGATCTGGTGGCGCCACATGTGGCGCGTTTCGGGGAAGCCGTGCAGGAGCAGTACCGGCGTTGCGTTCTCCGGGCCAGCGAGATCAACCGTGAAGGCCAGTTCTCCAAGCCTGATCGATTTTGTTTGCGTCATGTCTGCTCCTCGCGAATAGCGTCGGTGATGCCGTGGCATCGCTGAAATTTCGGGAAACTCATCTTCGGTAGATCGACTGGTGTTTGGCCTGGCGTCCATCGACATCGGCAGCACCACTGCGCGATAAGGCCTCAGGCGGGCTTCATCTGGTGGGGATGCAAGGATACGGCCTCGCGTACCGGACGGAATGTCAGCGCGATCACGGCCGCACAAAGCCCGATGACGAAGGCGCCGATGTAAAGGCGGGAGTAGTTGCCCCAGGTATCGAACACGAAACCACCGGCGCCGGAGCCCAGCGCCATGCCCAGGCTCGCAAACAAGGTGACGGCGCCGAACATGGTGCCCATGATGCGCGGGCCGAAGGCGTCGCGCACCAGCACCGCGTACAAAGGCATGACCCCGCCATAGGCCAGGCCGAAGACGATCGCCGCGGCATAAAAGGCCGGCAGCGTGTCGACGAAGACGTAAGCGCCGATCGCCATCGCCTGGAGCAGCAGTCCGGCGACCAGCGTCTGCTTGACGCCCTTGCGGTCAGCGATCATGCCGAAACCGATCCGTCCGCCAAGGCCTGACAGACCCGCTAGGCTGAAAACACTCACCGCCAGCATCGGCGCCACGCCGCAGAAGGTGGCATAGGTCACCATGTGAAAGATCGGTCCCGAGTGCGCCGCACAGCACGCAAAATTGGCCAGCGCAATGATCACGAACTGGGGCTTGAAAAGCGCTTGCGCCGCCGTCAGCGGGTATCGCTCGGCGGTCTGGTCAGGCACCGGCGCAGCACCGGCGACCTTTGAATGACCGGGCGGATCACGGACCAACCAGGCCGCAGGCAGCACGAGAAAGATGGCCGCGACGCCAATGATCAGCATGCTGGCGCGCCAGTCATGCTGGCTGAGCAACCAGCCAGCAAGCGGTGAGACCACCATCGAGCCCATGCCCATGCCGGCCGACACCAGCGCGGCTGCGAGATTGCGCCGGTGCTCAAGCCAGCCGGTGGCGACCGCGATCATCGGTGCATAAAAGCTACCGGCCGCCGTGCCGACCAGCACGCCAAAGCACAGTTGCAGTTCCAGCAAGGTCGTGGCCCGGCTCGCGGTGATCAGCCCGGCGCAGAGCAAGACGCCGCCAAGAAGCACCACGCGTCGAGCACCGATGCGGTCGCACAGCGCGCCCCAGACGATCGATCCAATCCCCATGAACAGGAAGTCGATGGTGGCCACCGAAGAGATGCCACTGTGCGACCACCCGGTCTGCTGAGCGATCGGCACCAAGAAGACCGCGAGCGACATCATGGCGCCGATGCCAATGCAAGTCATCAGCATGCCGGCGCCGACAACCACCCAACCGTAGGACAGTTTCATATCTTTGAACCTCTCAGGCGCGCTGGGCTAGCTCGTTTGGATGGAGTTGGGCGAGATATCCCGCCGGGTGGTCTTCAATCAGAGCAAGGATCTTCAGGCGGGCTTGCCAGGTGGGCATGAAGCCCGAGAAACCCGAGAAACCCTAGAAACCCGACCAACAACGCCAGCCTCGGCCAGGCCGAACTGCAACACCGGTTTCGAAAATTTCTGAAGGTTCACGGGCAGACCGCTGGACGCGACCCTTTGAGTCCGCAACTCACCATTCAGTGTAAACGGTGCCGCCAAAACAAGCGCTCGCCAAGCGCGAACCCACCATCAGGGTCGGCAGGCCAGCGTCGACCTCAAACGCAGGGTCTGTTGATCGCGGCGCAGCCGGCTTGGCCCATTCAGGCGGCATGCCGCTGCACCCAAGCAGCTCTTCGACGCAGAAATATTTCAGAATTTCTTAAAGGCTGAAAGCGGGCTTCATCCAAATACAGGAGATTGGGTTGCTGTCCAACCGCAAGCCGCGTCCGCCAGCCAATTGGGACAAAGTCAGCTTGCTGACCTGTGTGGTGGGCAAAGCGCAGCCCGAACGGCAAAGTGGCTTGGAGATGACACCCGTCCAGAGGCAGCGATAGCAACCGAAGAGGCAGTGCTGCCCTCAGCCGCTATCACGGTGCATGACCGTGAGCCACCCGATGTGATCTTTAAGCACCTCGACATTGGAATCGCTGCGGCTCATCTTGCGCTGGCCTTGGCGATTACCCCAATAAGAACAGCTCGCGTGACGGTTACATTAGATTGACAAACAAGCGTGTATCAAATGACTGGATTGCGCTGCAACGCCTGCCGGCGTGGCGCATCTTTAACCTTCGCCAACGACTCTTTGGGGACATCTGCATGACGCCTACCACCCTGTCACAACCCGCCTTCGCCCGTCCCATCAAGACTCTTATCGCGCTGGCGCTGGCCGCCACAGGCTTGCAGGCCAGCGCCGGCGAAGGCTACAAACTGCGCCAGTCGCCGGTGGGTGTGTTCGGTGGCGAAATGGCCGCCGGGGCCGACAACCCCGGTTTCTTCGGTACCGCGTCGCTGAGCCGGGTTCGGATCAACAAGGTCGTCGACGAAAACGGCAACAACGCCAAACCGCCGGCACTTGCGTCCATCAAGCTGAATCCGGCGCTGCCCTACGCGGTGACCTTTCCCGAGGGTTCGCTAGCTTTCCACCAGGACCAGACTCAACTGAACCTGGTGGGTGGCTACTTGACCGAGACCACTTATGCCGACGGCCGGCTGGCCTTCGTGGCGAACCTGCCGCTGATCCAGCAGAGCCGCAGTTTCACCGTCACCCAACCCTTGGGCACAGCGGTGCCCACGCCCACGTCACCGCCCCTACAGCCGGCGCAGTTGGCGGCGATCAACGGCGGCGTACTGCAGGCCAACAACGCCGTGCAGGCCGGTGTCGCCGCCAGGAATGCCGCGGCCAGCGTCGGCGTCTCTGGCCTGGGAGACGCCGAGTTATCCATGGTCTGGATCCGTCATCATGATCGCCTGAAATTGGCTGCCGGTGTCTCGCTGTTCGTGCCCACCGGCAACTACGACCTGGCACGCGACACGGCCAAAGGTCCTAATCCTGGCTTCGGCAACTTCTACACGCTGCGCCCTGGTGTGGCCGTGACCTACTCGCTCAACCCCCGGCAAACCACGTCTGACTGGGACACTGGCGTTACCGTGGGCGGGCGGCTGTCGTTCGGCATGAACAGCGTCAACAAGGACACCCAGTACCGCAGCGGCAACTTCGTCTACGCCGAGGCCGGTATCGTCAAGGTGATGGGCAATTGGGCGCTGGGCCTCAACCTGTCTGGCACCCAGCAGGTCAGCGACGACAGCGGCCCGGGCACTGTGCTGGGCCGTTACCAGAACTACGGCGCCGGCCCCTTCTTGTCGTACAAACTGCCGGGCCAGGACGCAGGCTTCAACCTGCATTACAGCGAAAACTTCGGCAGCCGCAATGCGCTGGTCACCCAGACGCTGCAATTGCGCTTCATCAAGGCCTGGTGATCGTGTGATGCCAGCCCTGCGCGCTGGCTGACACCTTAGCAGGCAAGGGCGCATAGAGTTCCGTCAAGTCTCTCCGCTGCGATTGGCCGTTATTGTTGCCGGCCCTGCCCAAGCGCATCGCGGTGAGCTGGCTTGCCGCTGACGCGTTGCCCGAGCAGTTGACCGAGCAGCTGATCGAGCAGCTGACCGAGCAGTTGAGCGAGCAGTTTCCCGACAGCGTGTCTGTTGGCCTGTGCGGCGGTGGCCCACCTTCCCCGGATGATTTAACAAGGTCTGGTCGGCCTGCATCACGCCATCTTGCAGTTCACTGCATTGCCACTCGGATCAACTTTCACACGAACGGCAGAGCTGCACGGGCGCTGTTTTGAGAAATAGTAGCTGGCCTCGCCGTGGTATCGAGACCTGCCGCTATGAAAATGCGAGCACGCCAACGCCCAGCAGCACCAGCAGCAGGCCAGCTTTCTCGGCCGGGGCCAGGCGCTCGCGCAAGAGTTTGTGCGACACCAGGTAACTGAACACCACCTCCACCATGCCGAGCGTGCGGACGTTGGCCGCCGATGTGAGCGCGAAGGCGGTGAACCAGCCGACCGATGCCAGTGCGCCGGCCGAGCCGGCCACCAGCGACACGCGCCAAGCCGTGGCCGTGGCGCGCAGCGAGGCCGGCGATCGCCACACCAGCCAGCCGCCCAGCAGCAGTGTTTGCATGGCCTGCGCCCACAGCACGCCCCAGCCGCCCGACAGCCAGGGCGACACGCCTGGCAATTGCAGCGACGCACCGCGGTAGCCCACGGCCGCCAGCGCAAAACCTGCGCCTGACGCCAGCCCGTACATTGCAGTCAGCCCGGCCCACGCGTTCACGCCGCCCGCCGCCGATGCGGCCACCGCCTTGCGTGGCACCGACAGCATCACCACGCCCGTCGTGGCCAACCCGATCGCCAGCAGCGTCACCGATCCGGGCAGCTCATGTAAAAACAGCGTGGCAAACACCGCCACTTGCAGCGCGTCGGTCTTGGAGAACGCCACGCCCACCACGAAGTTGCGCTGCTTCATCGCCAGCAGCAAGAACGCCGTGGCCGCCAACTGGCTCACCGCGCCCAGCAGCACCCAGGCAAAGTAGCCCGCATGCCACACCGGCACCGGCGCTGCGGTGGCCGGCAGCGCATGCAGCGTCAGCACCCAGGCCGCAGCAAATGGCAGCCCGTACAGAAAGCGCGCCAGCGTGGCGCCCAGCGTGCCCGCCTGCGCCACCAGCGAGCGCTGCGCCACGTTGCGCGCCGTCTGCGCAAGTGCGGCCGCCAGCACGATGGCTATCCAGGCCCAGGCCAGCACGGCACTGGTGTCGGGGGAGCTTGCGAGTGACATATTGCTGGGAGCATAGGGCATGTGCGGGCCAGCCTTGCCCTGCCAATGGTTCGCACCAAGCCGTCCAAGTCGGTCGGCGTGTTCAGCGCGCTTTGGCTGAAATCCTCAGATCTTTCCTGGCTAGCCTGCGCAGCAGGCGCACCGCATGAGCCTGTGACCAGAAACGAGGAAATCGTGAATCGATTTCAGGCGGCCACAACCGGCATCGTCATGGTGTGTTTTGGATTACCGGACTCGACCTCAACCGAGTGGTCTGGTGCACATCGCGGTGCCTTCCGACGAGCCAAAGGACATGTTGCTGAGCGACCATCGGTGTTGCCGAGCCTCAGAACCAGGCGACGACGGGTAGCCGAAGTCTCCCAGGGCCGCAAAGTTTCCTACTTGCGACCTTCCTCAAAGAACAACTCGGTCTCCCTAAAGAGTTGCATCCGATTTTTCTCAGTCAGCACCACGTGAGTGCCGTCGCCAATCACCACCATTTTCTTCGACGCTGCGTTGCTGAGCAGCGGGAAGAGCGTTTGAGCCATGTAGAGCGGTGTGTCCGCATCCTGCTCAGCGAGGATCAGCAAGGTCGGCACTTTGATGTCGGCCGGGTTGTAGATCGGCTTGCCCACGTTTTGGTACTCTCGGCCATCCTGAACGACGCCGTTAGGCGCGCGAAAGGCTCTTGGATGCTGGGTCGTCGACCACGGATCGCTGGCCAGCGCCGCCTCCATGTAAGCGTCGAACCACCTTGCCGGCATCCTTGATTCCATTTGTTTCGGGTCCTGGCCGATGGCACGGCGTTTGCGTACGCTGTCTTCCGTGACGATGCGATATGCGCCGAGTGAGCCGCCATCGTCTGTGGGCGAGCGTCCCTGCGCACGTAGCCATTGCGGCGCGAAGAGCGCGACACGGTGAACCTTTGCGTTGTTCTGCGCCGTGTAGGCAGCCATGATGGTCGTGCCCCAGGAATGACCCAGCAGACTTATTCTCTCAAGACTACGCCGTTTGCGGATGAAGTCCACAGCCGCGTTGACGTCGCTCGTGGCCTGGGCGAGCCTGACCACGGGAGGATTGTTCTGTGCTGGTTGGTCCATCTCCGGCGGTCGTGTCGACCTGCCATAGCCGCGTACGCTGACGAAGTACACGTCGTTTCCCTGTTGCGCCATCCATTCCATCCACGAGATTCCGTCCAGTTTGAGGTCAAACCCGGCTTCTGGCGGAGTTGTGGCGCCGTGGACGAAAAGAATCGTGTTGCCAGGTTGGAAGGTGACAAGGCTGGCCGGACGTTTGTTGCGGATGTGGATCTGGTAACCGGGGGTGGTGGCGGGGACAAGAAAATCCTCGGTGACGAGGCTGACCGTGGTGTCGGCCTGACCGAGGCGAATGTCGGTCTGAGCGCAGCCTGCAAAGAGCAAGAGCGACAGCAGGGCCGGTGCGATATTGCCTGTCAGCATACGGAGCAGTTTCATTTTTTTTGCCTCCTGGTTGGGCACCGCAATGGATCAAGATCCGCGCGCCAAAGCTTTGACCGATTGCGAACCGGCTCAATGAGTCGATCGACTTTCGGATCGTGAGTTCACTTGCCGACGTCGAATTTTGGCTCGACGCGTCAGGCCAGTCGATCTCGCCTTTCGTGGCTGGCCTCGCGATCGTCGGCAGTTTCAATCGATGAGGGCGGCCTGCACCATCGTCCGGAACTGATTGCGCAACGCGATGCGGTCGGGGTCGCTCACCTGCACCATGTAGATCGCAATCAGCTGTTCCTTCGGGTCAATCCAGAACAGCGTACCGGCATTGCCTGCCCAACCGTATTCACCGACTGAACCCGGCAGTGCGGAATCGCCCGTGCGCTGACGCACCTCGAAGCCAAGGCCGAAACCCAGTCCAGGCGGGCGCCCTGGACGGTTGAGTGTGTGGTCCGCCGTCATGAACTCAAGCGTCTTACTGCCGATGATTCGCTTGCCTTGGAACACGCCGCCGTTGGCCAGCGCCGAAGTGAAGCGCAGGTAATCCTCAAGCGTACTCATCATGCCGCCACCACCAGACTCGTACTTGGCGCCATCGTCAACCTTGAATCGTGGCGTCATCGGCTGACCGCTGGGACGCGGCCCCGGTTGTGCCGCACGCGCAACCTTGTCGGCCGGCACCTGGAATCCAGTGTCCTTCATGCCGAGCGGCTGCAGTATGCGTTCGGCCACCGCTTCGCTCAGTTTCTTGCCGGTGATCACTTCGATCAACCTGCCCTGAACGTCGACGGCGACGCTGTACTCCCACCTGTCGCCTGGGTTGAACTTGAGCGCAAGCTTCGACAGCCGCGTGACCATCTCCTCGGCTGTCATAGAGCGGTCGCCGATTCCGGCTTCGACGTAGGAAGCGTTGATCTGCGATGCGCCTCGGCTGCCATAGGTCAGCCCCGACGTGTGGCGCAGCAGATCTTGCACGGTCATGGGTCGCGTCTGATCGCTGAGATGAAGCACCGGCCTGCCATCGGGACCGGGTGCCTCGGTGCCGACCTTCATCTTGCCGATCTCGGGCAAGTACTTCGACACAGGATCGCTTATCTGCAATCGGCCCTCTTCGACGAGTTGCATCAGCGTCACGCTGACGATTGGCTTCGTCATTGAATAGATGCGGAAGATCGAATCCTGCTTCATGGCGTCCGGCGCCGCCGCGTCGCGCTTGCCTTGGACGGACACCCACGCGACTTTGCCGCGCCGCGCCACAAGCATCACCGCTCCGGGCATCAGCCCATCGTCGATATGCGCCTTGGTCACGGCCTCGATTTTCTTGAACTGCGCCGAGGACAGGCCGACCTCTTCCGGCGAAGCTGCCATCGGCAGCGGGAGTTGGGCATGCGCGGTGCCGATGAGACTCGCGAGTGCCAACGCGGCAAGGGTGAATTTCAATTTTGTCATGCAGGTTTTTCCTATTATTCAGTTTGCACTCTTTGCCGAATGAGCAAGGCCCCCGACCTCCGGCACTTGAGCTCGGATTAAATTTTAATGGTTCTACCAAGTATATTATCTTAGCCCTTTACCGCCAATATTGGCTAGGTCGAAACGACGCCAAGCCCGCATCGTAGGCGCTTTCGAGCGCCTTCGCCAGCCTTCCAGGTCGGCAGCCAAATTAGACGCGCTGTCGATGGAACACCGCGCGTGGAGGACGTGACAATGGGAAGTCATTGTCATGTTCAACCCGACAGGCCTATGAACGTCAGCTGTCTTTCATAATATGTGTTGCATCTTGCCCGCGCCGCTGCTAAGCGCGAGCCTTGTATTCTGAGTCGGCGTCGTTGAAGAACAACCACTGCGGGTCCGGCGAAGGCAAGCCGACCACATGGCCAAGGTTTGGCCGGTACGTACGCTTGCCGAGACTTTTCATAGATTCCGTCAGCTGTAATTTGCAAATTTTGGAGGCGCGGACAACTGTTCACTTTCGCGAGGTCGAAATTTCGAAGTGACCAGGGTGCAGGCCTCGCTGGCGGTTGATGCCATCAAGCACTGCGGGCCCGTGGGGTAGGTTCCTGCGCTTTCGCCATCAGGCCGGGTGGTCAGTCAGCCTGATGAAACCGCGCCCCTTGCAGAAAACGTGGAAGTAGTGCTTGGCCAGAGCGCAGTTCCGCTGACAGGCGGTGACGTCAGATCGCTGATTGGATATCCGTTGAACGATTAGAGCGCCGCTGAACCCTGGTGCCATCCAGGAAGGACTTGCGTGCCGTCGATCGATGTCTCCTCACTTTGGTCGAGGGTTTTCACCCGGCAGCCGGCCCTGACAGCTGAGCCCGCCTGGCAGCAGCACCGTCAACTGCGCCCACAGCCGAAAAAACAGGGTTTTCACGCAGACACGGGCAGACAAGCTTGGCATGATGGAGCTGGTCAGTCAATCTGTCGTACGCTCAACCCGAAAGCCGGCCAACGTCAGCCCCTCGCTGCAATGAACCGACGACGCAGAAGGCATCAGGGTGATCGCGTTCACGAGATTGGCGCTTTGGAGCCGAAACGACCCCGACCATCGTCATTCAGCCGGGATGCTTTGCGCAGTGGCAACGAAATTTTCTCGTTGATCTGATAGGTCAGGCCATGAACGTTCGATTTCTCGAGACCTTTGTTTGGCTGGCACAGCTGCGCAATTTCCGCATGACCGCCGAGAAATTGCACACCACGCAGGCCGCAGTGTCGAGCCGAATCGCCACGCTCGAGCAGGATTTCGGTGTGCGCCTGTTCGATCGTGGGGCACGAGACGTGACCTTGACGCTCGATGGCAGCAAAGCCCTCGCCTACGCCGAGCGCCTGGTCAAGACCATGCAGGAGATGCGCGACAGCATGGCTGACCGCAAGCTTTATGCGGGCGTGATCCGAATCGGCGTGATCGAGTCGATCATCCATTCCTGGTTTCCCCAGTTCATGACCTCGGTCCACCAGACCTATCCGCGGCTCGAGATCGAACTCACCGATGACACGACGATCCATTTGATGGATCAGTTTTCGCGCGGCAATCTCGATCTCGCGCTGCAGACCGATTCGATGGTCGGCCCGATGGTGCAGAACCTGCCGCTGTGCGATCTGCCACTGCGCTGGGTCGGCGCGAGTCATCTGGGTCTGCACGGTGAGGCCCTGAGGCTGGCCGACCTGGCGACCTTTCCGATCTTGAGCTTCTCGCGAAACTCGGGCCCGCACAAGTTCATCGAAAGGCTGTTCGACAACCATGTCGGCAGGCCAGTGCGCGTGAACTGCATGACCTCGGTGTCGGTGATGGTGCGACTCGTGGTCGACGGCTTTGGCCTGGCCCTGCTGCCACCAGCGATCATCGCACGCGAACTCCAAGAAGACCTGGTGCAACTGCTCAAGCTCGATGTCGAAATGCCCGCGCTGCCGCTGGTGGCATCGTTTCGCACCAGCCCGGAGAATCCCTTGTACGAGCAAATCGCCTTGCTCGCACAAGACACCGCGCGCGGCTTCGCCCGTTCGGTCTCGAACGAAATCGCGCGCGTACCCATCGGCAGTCAGGACGCCGCGAGCTGGGAATCGGCCCAGCGCAACAGCGCGCAGCGCTAGCCAGCGCCGCCCCCCCCATCTGCGGGTCATCAGTGGAACTGATCGACGGTCACAGGTATTTCTTGTTGGACAGCGGGCCCCGCCTATTCCAGACTTGCGGCCATGAGCACCTCCAACGACTGGCATTACCTCGAATTGCTCGATATTGCGCGGCGTATCCAGGCCCGCGAAATCTCCAGTGTCGACGCCACCCAAGCGCAACTCGAGCGCATTGCCCGCCTCGACGGGCGGCTCAAGAGTTACGCCACGCTGATGGCCGACAGTGCGCTCGCTGACGCTCAGCGCGCTGACGCCGAGATTGCCAGGGGCGAGATCCGCGGTCCGTTGCACGGCGCGCCCATCGCGGTGAAAGACCTGTGCTGGACTCAGGGGGTCAAGACTGCAGCGGGAATGACGATCCATGCGAACTTCAAACCTGATCAAGACGCGACTGTTGTCAAGCGCCTGCGCGCTGCCGGCGGCGTGATCCTGGGCAAGCTCCAACTCACCGAGGGCGCGTACGCCGACCATCATCCCCAGATCGCCGCGCCGGTCAATCCATGGCATCCGGCGCATTGGTCGGGTGCTTCGTCCAGCGGATCGGGTGTTGCCACCGCCGCGGGCCTGTGTTATGGGTCTCTCGGGTCAGACACCGGAGGATCGATCCGATTTCCGTCTGCGGCCAACGGGGTGACCGGCATCAAGCCAAGCTGGGGCAGGGTCAGCCGATACGCGGTGTTCGAACTCGCCGCGTCGCTGGATCACATTGGCCCAATGGCCCGCAGCGCTGCCGATGCCGGCGCCTTGCTCGGTGCGATTGCCGGAGCCGACGCCAACGACCCCACCGCGAGCCAACAACCGGTGCCCAATTACCTGGCGGGCATGACCCGTGGTTTGCGCGGTCTGCGAGTCGGCATCGACACCAGCTGGAACAACACTGCCGTTGATGCGCCAACGCGCGACATGATGGCCGAGGTGATCCGGGTCATCAAGGAGCAGGGCGCGGACATTCGCGAGATCAAGTTCCCGAACCCTGAACAGATGATTGCCGACTGGTTTCCGCTGTGCGGGGTCGAGACAGCGGTCGCGCATGAAGCCACCTACCCGTCGCGCAAGGCTGAGTACGGCCCCGGCCTGGCCGGACTGATAGACCTGGGACTGGCGCAGCGAGGCCTGGACTACCAGAAAATCACGCTGCGGCGCGCCGCTTTCACCGGCCGCGTTGCAGCCCTGTTCCAAGGCATAGACCTGCTGCTCGTCCCGACCACGGCCACTGCGTCGCCGACCAACGCCCAGTTGGCAGGCCTGGCCAACGATGCCGAATTGCTCTCAGGGCTGCTGCGCTACACCTGCCCGTTCGACATGACAGGCAGCCCGACGATCACGCTGCCTGGCGGTTTCACGGCACAAGGCACACCGATCGCTTTCCAATTCGTCGCGCGCCACTTCGAAGAAGACCTGCTGGTCCGTGCGGGCTGGCATTACCAGCAAGCCACGGATTGGCACCGGCGCCACCCAAGCCTGTGAAGCAGCGGCGCCGACGCCGCCAACATTTCCCCAGCCCGCCCACGCCCGAGCAGATGGGTGGGGCTTCTTCCTCATCTGCTCACTGGAGTCAATCCTCATGACAATGCACCGAAAACTGGCCACTGGCCTTGCTGCGGGCCTGCTGCTCGCGGTCTTTGCCAGTCCCGCGCTGGCCGCCGATCTGAAGATCGGCTTGCTGGAAGACGTGTCGGGCGACCTCGCGCTGATGGGCAAGCCCAAGCTCAACGGGTCCTTGCTCGCCGTCGAGGAGATCAACAAGGCCGGCGGCATCATGGGCCGCAAGATCGAGCTGATCCACCTCGACCCGCAAGGTGACAACGCGCGTTACCAGGAATTCTCACGCCGCTTGCTCAGCAAAGACAAGGTCGATGTGCTGATCGGCGGCATCACCTCCGCGTCGCGCGAGGCGGTCCGGCCTATCATCAACAAGACCAACACGCCTTACATCTACACCAACCAGTACGAAGGGGGTGTCTGCGACGCGAACATGATCAGCAACGGCGCGATCCCGGAACAGCAGTTCTCGACGCTGATCCCTTACATGGTCGAGACCTTCGGCAAGAACGTCTATGTGATCGCTGCAGATTACAACTTCGGGCAACTCTCGGCCGAGTGGAATCGAACCATCCTCAAAGGCTTGGGTGGCAAGGTCGTCGGCGAGGAATTCATCCCGCTGGGCGTCTCGCAGTTTGCCCAGACGATCCAGAACATCCAGAAAGCCAAGCCTGACTGGATCCTGACGATCAATGTCGGCGCGGCGCAGGACTCGTTCTTTGAGCAAGCGGCCGCAGCCAAGCTGAACCTGCCGATGGCCTCGTCGATCAAGGTCATGCTCGGCTTCGAGCACAAGCGCTTCGCACCGCCCGCGCTCAACCGCATGCACGCCACGGCGAACTGGTTCGAGGAGATCGACACGCCCGAGGCCACCGACTTCAAGAAGCGCTGGCACGCCAAGTTCCCCAGTGAGGCCTACATCAACGACATGGGCTACAACGCCTACACTGCGGTGTACATGTACAAGCAAATGGTCGAGGGTGCAAAGTCCACCAAGCTCGCCGATCTGCGCAAGTTCATCGGCACCGGCAATGCCTGCATCGAAGCCCCCGAAGGCAAGATCTGCATCGACCCGAAAAGCCAGCACACTTCGCACCGCATGCGCTTGATTGCGGTCGACGAAAAGCACGCCGTCAAAGTTGTCAAAGACTACGGTGTGATCCAGCCGTACTGGCTCGGCCAGATCGGCTGCGATCTGACGAAGAACAACGACAAGAAACAGTACTCGCCGTCGGATCTGCCCAAGAAGAAGTCCTGAAACAGCGTCGTGCCGGGTTCACTCGATCCGGCACGATTCCCGCTGGCTTTTCACTTTCCAGGCCCGACCGATGTTTGCTGAAGCGTTTTCCATCGTCTACCAGTTCGCAGACGTCTTTTCTTTTTTGATTCTCTCTGCCGCCGGCCTGGCCATCATCTTCGGGATGATGGGCGTGATCAACATGGCACACGGTGAGCTGATCATGTGTGGCGCCTACGTCACGGTTGGCCTGGTACACGGTGGCTTTCCGCTGCCGCTGGCGCAGTTGTGCGGCACGCTGGCGGCCGGCTTGATCGGCGTGGTCATCGAACTGCTGCTGGTGCGCAAGCTCTACAAGCGGCCACTCGATTCGCTGTTGGCCACCTGGGGCTTGAGCCTGGTCGTCACCCAGAGCATGCTGATCATCTTCGGCTCCTCGCTCGCAGGCATCGGCACACCGCCGGGCAGCTTCACGGTGGGCGATTACACATTTTCGACCTATAGGCTGGTGCTGATGGGCGGCGCCATCGCGGCGCTGGCGCTGATCTATTTCATCTTCATGCGCACGCGCTTTGGCCTGCACGCCCGAGCGACGATGCAAAACGCGGCGATCGCACAGGCGCTGGGCGTCAAAGTGGGCAACATCTACGCGCTGAGCTTTGGCATCGGCGCCGCACTCGCCGGATTCTGCGGTGCGCTGTTTGCACCGACGATGACACTGATTCCAACCATGGGCGCGACCTTCATTGTTGAGAGTTTTGTCACCGTGGTGATCGGCGGCTCGAACGTGCTGCTGGGCACTGCGCCGGCAGGGCTGTTCCTGGCTGCGGTTCGCACGCTGCTCAACGCGAGTGCAGGTCAGATCGTCGGCCAGATCGGCATGCTGATTGCGGTGATCCTGATCATCAGGATCCTGCCCGAAGGCATCTCGGGATTGATCGCCCGCCGCACGCGCTAGTGTCGCCCCAGTCTCTTGCCCCAGCCCATGTTCAAATCCCTCAACGGCCCTCAGACCATAGGCAACAACCGTCCTTTCTGGATCGGTTTCGGCGTCGTGCTGGCGCTGATGCTGGCCTATCCGCTGGTCGCCGATGCCTACTCGGTCGGCAACGTCGCCTACATGCTGATCTGGGTCTTCATGGCGCTCGGGTTGTCGCTGATCTGGGGTTACGGTGGCATTCTGTCGTTCGGGCAGACATTTTTCTTCGGCATCGCAGGCTACGGCTACGGCGTTCTTGCGATCAATCTGGGCGGCGGTGGCATGACGCTGCTGGCCCTGGTCATCGCGGTCGCACTGGCCGCTTTGGCCGCGCTCGTGCTGGGCTACTTCATCATCTGGGGCGGTGTCGGCGGCGTGTTCATCGGCATCGTCACGCTGTCGGCGACCCTCGTGCTGGCTTTTTTCTTGGGCCAGACCGCCGGACCGGAATGGCATGTCGGCCCGGCGCGCCTGAACGGCTACAACGGCATGAAGGGCATGGACGGGTTGAACATCCCGTGGTTCGACGACAGCAACGTCGAGCTCGAAGGGGTGAGCCTGTACTACGTCGTGCTGCTGCTGCTGCTGCTCGTCTACCTGGGCCTGCGCGTCTTCGTGAATTCGCGCTTCGGCAACGTGATCGTCGCGATCCGCGAGGATGCGCAGCGCGCTGAACTGCTGGGCTATGACACACGCAAATACCAGCTCGTGCTGTTCGTCATCGGCTCGGCGCTGGCAGGTCTGTCCGGCGCGCTCTACACCTCCTGGGGCCAATTCATCACGCCGGCAAGCATAGGCTTGCCGGCCGCTGCGATGCCCATCGTCTGGGTCGCTTTTTCCGGGCGCAGCGACATCACCGCGACGATGATCGGCTCGTTCCTGATTCTGCTGACCTTTCAGACCCTCACCGTCTACAGCCAGCAGGCGGCGTTGGTGCTGATGGGCGCGATGCTGCTGGTGACCGTGCTGGCAGCGCCGCAGGGCTTCATGATCAGCGTCTCGCGCGCTGCCACGCGCTTGCTGCGGCGCGTCGGCGCAGACAGGCCAAGCCGGCCATGAGCGAGATACTGCGCACCAGCGCGCTGTGCAAGCGCTTCGGCGGCCACGACGCCGTCACCGATGTCGACCTGATCGTCGAGCGCGGCGAAATCCACTGCCTGATCGGACCCAATGGTGCGGGCAAGAGCACGCTGTTCAAGCTCATCGTCGGCACCCACATACCGACCTCGGGCAGCATCGTCTTTGATGGTCACGATGTCACCGGACAGCGTCCTTACGAGCGCGTCAAAAGCGGCATGAGCATCAAGATGCAGACGCCCAGCGTCTTCCGTGAATTACCGGTCTGGCAGAACCTGCAGATCGCACTGCAGCACCATGTGCCGCCTGCAAGCCTGGCACAGGAGCAGGACCGGATGCTCGAGTTGCTAGACCTCAGCGCGCAGCATGCCAAACCAGCGGGCGAGCTTTCGCACGGTCAGCAGCAATGGCTGGAAATCGGCATGGCGCTGGCGCTCAAGCCGGCACTGATTTTGATGGATGAGCCCACGGCCGGCATGTCACCCGACGAGACCTTCAAGACCGGCGAATTGATCCAGCGTTTCAACGCGCAAGGCCTGACCGTCGTCGTCGTCGAACACGACATGGCGTTCATCCGTCAGATTGCCAAGCAAGTCACCGTGCTGCACTACGGCAAGGTGTTCGCGCGCGGCCCGATCGATGACATCATTCAGGATCCGCGCGTGGCCGAGATCTATCTGGGAAAGACGCATGCCTGAACCCTTGCTGGACGTGAGCGAACTCGGCGCGAGCTACGGCGCGACGCCAATCCTGCAAGGCGTCGACCTGCACATCGGCAAGGGTGAGATCGTCGGCCTGATCGGCCGCAACGGCGTCGGCAAGACGACGACCATGCGCTGCCTGATGGGCATGCTGAGCGCATCGCATGGCAAGGTCTTGCTGCAAGGGCAGGACATCACCGCCTTGCCGAGCGACGCGCGCGCGCGGCTAGGCCTGGGCTACGTGCCCCAGGGCCGCGAGGTGTTCCCGCGCATGACGGTGGCGGAAAACCTCGCCGTGGGCGAGTTGATCGGCGGGCCCAAAGGCAAGAAGCTGCCTGAAATGGTCTACCAGTACTTTCCGCGCCTCAAGGACCGCCGCAACCAATTGGCCGGCACGATGTCGGGCGGCGAGCAACAACAACTGGCGATCGGCAGGGTCCTGATCGGCAACCCGACGCTGATGCTGCTCGACGAACCCACCGAGGGCATACAGCCCAACATCGTGCAACTGATCTGCGAGGTGCTGCAGTCCATCCGCAAGGAGCTCGGCACGACCATCCTGTTCGTCGAGCAGAACCTCGAGACGATCCAGGCGCTCGGCGAGCGCTGCTACGTGATGGAAAAAGGGCGTACCGTCGCTACGATCGGTGCAGGGCAGGTGAGCGCAGGAAACATCCGCGAGCACCTGCTGATCTGAAGTGCGGGCGACAGGCCCTCCCCATGCAACCACCCAAACGGAGAAACACACCATGAGCTGGCTCGATTCATCGATCATGCGCACCCGCGGCGTCGCGCAGGGGCGCCAACCCGTCACCCATGCGCTGACCGAACTGCTGCAAGGCACTTTCCATTACACGATTGGCCCCTACACCACACCGGTGCTGAGCGTCAAGCCGGGGGATCGCATCGTGGTCGACACGCGCGACGCGTTCGAAGGCAAAGTCAAGACGGAGCAAGATCTGCCGTCCAAGGTGCTGACCATGCCCTTTGTAAATCCGCAGAACGGGCCGATCATGGTCGAAGGCGCCGAACCCGGTGACGTGGTCGCGGTCTATATCGAATCCATGGCGCCGCGCGGCCCGAATCCACGCGGCACCTGCGCGATGATTCCGCAGTTCGGCGCCCTCAGCGGCACCGCGTTCACGGCGCTGCTGGCCGAGTCCTTGCCGGAGATCGTTCGCAAGATCGATGTCGACGAAGGCGGCGTGTACTGGAGCAAGCGCGTGACCTTGCCCTACAAGCCGCACATCGGCACGCTGAGCTGCTCGCCGCAGATCGACTCGATCAACAGCCTGACGCCCGACCAGCATGGCGGCAACATGGACCTGCCCGACATGGGACCTGGCAGCATCACCTACCTGCCGGTGCGCACCGCCGGTGCGCGCGTGTTCATCGGCGATGCGCACGCCTGCCAGGGCGATGGCGAGGTCTGCGGTGTGGCGGTCGAATTCCAAAGCACCACGACGATCCAGGTCGACCTGATCAAGCATTGGGCGATCGAATGGCCCCGCTTGGAGACCGAAGAGATGATCATGGCCATTGGCAGCGCGCGGCCGCTCGAAGACGCGACCCGCATCGCCTACAAGGAACTGGTGCTGTGGATGGCTGCCGAGTTCGGCTACGACAAATGGGACGCCTACATGATGCTCAGTCAATGCGGCAGGGTCCGGCTTGGCAATTTCGTCGATCCCAAATACACCGTCGGCGCGGGCATCATCAAGCGCTATCTGACGATGCCCTGAGCTTCGAGCAAACCCTGCCACGCCAGGGTTGCGCGGCGCCGCACAGGTTTGAAAGCCTTTGCTGGGCGCTGTTGCAGTGTTTGTCAGCAAGGTTCCTGCCCTTCTCATCTCGATTGGACGATGCATCATGAAGCTCGAATTCACCGTCGACGCGGCTGCGGGACAGCGCAAGCTGCAGGTGGAGATCGAGCAGCTCATCATCGCCGGCTGGGCCGGCCGCGACCGCGAATCGATCGAGCACCATATCGAGGAGCTTGCTGCCATCGGCGTCCCGCGTCCGAGCGCCGTGCCCTTGTTCTACCGGGTGGCGGCCAACCAGCTGACCCAGGAAGACGCAGTGCAGCTTGTCGGCGGCCATTCATCGGGTGAAGCCGAGGTCTTTGTGTTCATGGCCGACGGCGAGCTCCATCTCTCGGTGGCCTCAGACCATACCGACCGCAAGCTCGAATCACACAGCGTGGCGCTTTCCAAGCAGCTCTGCGTCAAACCCGTGGCCCGGACCGCCTGGCGCTTGGCCGAGGTGGTCGACCATTGGGACGAGTTGGAGCTTCGCTCGCGCATCGTCGAGGCCGGTGTCGAGGTGCTGTACCAGCACGGCACGCTGGCAAGCCTTCGCACGCCGCAAGACCTGATCAAGCGCCATGATGCCAGCGGCACGCTGGGCCAGAACACCGGCATGCTCTGCGGCACGATGGCGGTGATCGGCGGCATCCGTCCGGCCGCTGTCTTTGAAATGGAACTGGTCGATCCGCGCAGCGGGCGCAGCATCCGCCATCGCTACACGCAGGCGATACTGCCTGAAGTGGCCTGAGGGTCAGCGCGTAGCATCCCGTTTTCGCCAGGAGATCCTGCCCATGTTGCCGACCATCGAATCCCTTGCCGCTGCATTGGCCGCAGGGCGCACCAGTTCCGTCGAGCTGACCACCGCGGCGCTGGCCCGCGCAACCGACCCGGCAGGCGAGGGCGCCAGAGTCTTCACCCGCATCGATGCCGACCGCGCGATGGCGCTCGCACAGGCCTCCGATCTGCTGCGCGAGCGCGGCCTGGCGCGCTCGCCGATCGATGGTTTGCCGGTGTCAGTCAAAGACCTCTTCGACATCGCTGGCCAGACCACCTGCGCCGGTTCGGTCGTGCTGAGCGACGCCGCGCCGGCCGCCCGCAACGCCGCGGTCGTCGACCGCCTGCTCGCCGCCGGTGCGGTCATCGTCGGCCGCACCAATATGACCGAGTTTGCCTACTCCGGGCTGGGCATCAACCCGCACCACGGCACACCGCGCAACCCCTGGGACCGTGGCGCGGGCCGTATTCCCGGCGGCTCTTCGTCAGGTGCTGCGGTGTCGGTGACGGACGCCATGGCGGTGGCCGCCGTGGGCACGGACACCGGCGGCTCGGTGCGCATCCCGTCGGCGCTGTGCGGGCTGGCCGGTTTCAAGCCAACGGCGCGTCGGATACCGATGGCAGGAACGCTGCCGCTGTCGACGGCGCTCGATTCGATCGGCCCGCTGGCGGCCTCGGTGCGCTGCTGCGAAATCATGGATGCACTGCTCGCCGGTGAAGCGGTGCCGCAGCGCGCTGCGACCGATCTGGTGGACGCGCGGCTGGCGGTGCCGACCGACGTCGTGCTGAACGATCTCGACGATGCGGTGGCCTCAGCATTCGACGCGGCTTGCCGCATCCTGACAGCGGCCGGCGCACGCCTGCGGCGCATCGCCATCCCGGAATTTTCGGCGCTCCCGGCCATCCACCGTCGCGGCAACTTGACCGCTGCCGAAGCCTGGGCCTGGCATCGCAGCCTGATCGACACCAAGGCCAGCGCCTACGATCCACGCGTGGTGTCGAGGATCAAACTCGGCGCCAACATGACCGCGGCCGACCTGATCGACCTGGTGGCGGCTCGACAGCGCTGGATTGCTGCCGTGCAGGCGCGCATGACCGCCTTCGACGCCTTGTTGATGCCCACGGTGCCCCAACTCGCGCCACGCATCGACGCTTTGGTGCAAGACGAAGATGCCTACTTCCGCGCCAACGGCCTGATGCTGCGCAACCCGACGCTGATCAACTTTCTGGACGGCTGCGCACTGACCTTGCCCTGCCAGCAGCCAGGCGCTGCGCCGGTGGGCTTGATGCTGGCAGGCGTGGGCGGGCAGGACCGACACATCCTGGCGCTGGGGCTGGCGATCGAGTCGGCGCTAGGCTCGGCGCCGTGACGCTTGAAAAGGCTGCGCAACTGAAGGCTTGATGGCCAGCGCTTGACCGGGCTGCAGGACGCTTGGCTGTTGTCGCTAGCTGCTTCGCAGGCCAGACGGTTCAAATGCCAGCCCGCAGCGCGAATCAGTTACCGAGGCGCATCATCATCTGAAAGACAAACACGCTGCCGACCTGTTCTGCCGGCAACTGGCTGGCCAACGAGCTCGCTGCATCGAAAGCGCTGGCGGCATCTGTCGCCTCGATCATCGCAACCCTGTCGGCCTGCGCCGGCGCGGCGGTGGCCGACAAGGGCGCAGACAGCGCAACATCGGTACACAGCAACGAGGCCCTGACGATGTGGTCACGCGAGACCACCGCCTGGAGCCCGGCCTTGATGTGGTCCAGCATCGGACTGTCATCCTTGATGACGAACAGTGCCAATGCACCACCCTCGACCCGACCGACTTCGACCGTCAACTCACCGACTCGTCGCTGCGTGTCGCGCATTCGACCGAAGCTGCGCTGTGACCAATCGGTCTGCTTGGCAAACGCCTGGCGATAGGCGTTGCTGCGAAAGATCTGGACGCTGTCGGTGTCATAAAGCGCCAGATAGGGCCGTGGGCAGCTCACTATGGAACGAAAACGCCGACCGGTTCTAAACCCTGGAATGCTCATGCGCTCCTGCATGTGCTCACGGTCGTACCAACGGTTGAAGTCCAACTCATGCTCAGGATCGACGTCGGTCCAGATCGACAATTGGCCGGCGGATGCAAGTGGGGCACTGCTCATGAGATGGATCAGTCCAAAAGGGAGTGATGTTCAGTCTCGTTCATCGTACTGACTTCGTCTAACAAGAAATTTGCGCCGAGAGCGATCGGGTCTGCTTATGAGACTCGGCCAACGCCAGGTCAGCTGCACGCTTCAGGCGGGCGCCGGCAGCTTGACCAGGCCGTCGCTCAGCGTGCCCGAGTTGGGAGCCGTCTCGGTCAGCCAGCGGGTGAGCCGTAGCGCTCGACGCTGCCAGAGCCGAACCCGCGGCCCGTCTGAAAACTGCGGCCCGGCCCGCCGAAGGTGTGCGTGATGTCCCCGGCACGAAGTCCTTCGAGGTCGATCTCGAAGCCATGGGCCGTCTTGCCGGTGTCGTTGATGACATCGATTTGCGCAGGAGCCCGACTACGGCGGCTGGCGCTGTCCCCGGAATGAGGATCGACAGTGTGACGCAGGCCAACAGCGAATGTTTAACGCGGTTCGTCTCAATACCTGTGTGTAGGCGAAAATGATGCGCTGTCTGCGGCAAGACCTGTGGACTGCAGGCAAGAGCGCGAAGTGGCGAGATTTGCAGATTTGGTTCGAATCGTGGCCATCCTGGCCGCCCGCCACGCGTGGCACCAACAGGCCCGCGAACGCAATCCAGCACGCTGGTCGGGCAGCACAGGCGACTGGTCACCCGTCGCGGCCGTCACCCTCAACCCGGAGCGCGACGTCGCCGCCGCCGAGCATCTAAAGAACGAAGACAGGCAGGCGTTGGCTGCATGAGAAATGCGACAGCCCGCTTGACGCGCGCCGCCGATAATGAAAGGCTTTCTTCAACCGCTGGTCATCGCCCCCATCGCCCCTTGACTGCACCCGCCCCTGGGTCACCCGTCGTCGATTCGCAGATCGCAGCCCATCGTGCCGCCCTCGGCGTGTTGATGATGTGCACGCTCATCAGCGCGATCTCGCGCGGCGTGGGCGAGAGTTTTGCCATCTTCCTGCTGCCGATCGCCCGCGAGTTCCAGACCGATCGCGCGGCGCTCACCGGCGTCTACTCCACCTACATGGTCGCGCTCGGCGTGATGTCACCGATCGCCGGCACGATTTTCGATCGGCTAGGCGCACGGCTTTGCTACAGCGTCGGCCTGGCGGTCTTTGGCTTCGCCTGCCTGCTTGCCTCGCAGGTGAGCGCTCTGTGGCAGCTTTACCTGCTCACCGGCCTGGGTGGTGCGATTGGCGCATCGATGGTCGGCATGCTGCCGGCCTCCAGCCTGGCCAGCCTGTGGTTCCAGAAAAAGCTCTCGACCGCGATGGGCGTGATCTCGGCCTCGATGGGCGTCGGCCTGCTGGTGTTCGCGCCTATCGTGCAGTCGCTGGTCGCGCATCGTGGCTGGCGCGGCGCCTATCTGGTGCTCGGGCTGATGCTGCTGGCGGTGCTGGCGCTCATCCAGTTGTTGCCCTGGCGCCGGATTGCCGCCGGTGCGCCCGAGATCGCGGCGGCGCGCAAGCAGCAGGCCGCCGATGGTCAGGCCTGGACGGTGAGTCGAGCCATGCGCACGCCGGTCTTCTGGGCGCTCTTTGGCGTCATATTCTGTACTTCGGTGAGCACTTTTGCGGTGAGTGTCCAACTGGTGGCTTATCTGATCGAGTCGGGGCTGCCACCGCTGCAGGCCGCGACGATTTACGGCCTGGTCGGCCTGGTCTCGATCGTCGGCACCTTTGTTGCCGGCAGCCTCGCCGAGCGCATTGGCGAGATGCGGGTGGCGATGATCTCCTATGGCTCGACGATCGCCGGCGTGGCCGCGCTCGCGGCGCTCGGACACTCGCCTGCCATGGTCATGGTTGCCGCCTTCGTGATGCTGTTCGGCACGATGCAGGGCTCGCGCGGGCCGCTGGTGGCGGTGCTGTCGGCGCGCAACTTCGCCGGGGGGCGCCAGACCGGCATCTACGGCGCGGTGCTTTTCGGCATGGGCATGGGCGGCGCGCTCGGCTCCTGGGGCAGCGGTGCGCTCTACGACCTGACCGGCGGCTATTACGGCGGCTTTGCGCTGTCGGCTGCCGGGGCGGCCTGCGGGCTGCTGCTCTTTGTGACCGTGCCTGGATTGCGCGGTCAGCGCCCGCCCACTCGCCATGAGGCCCGCGCATTGGGCGCCCCAAAGCCGGCCGAAGCCGGCCGTCCCCCGTGGGGATCAAGCAAAGTGGCAAAGCCACATTTGCATGAGAGCGTCGCGGCATCAAAGCCTGCCAGGCGCTTGTAGCGCGCCCCGACCTCCTTCAATTCGGCCTGCGCGCCGGCATGCGCATCCTGCCGGTCCATCGCGCTGACCTGGGCCATCACGTCGTTGGCCTGCCGGCGCTTGGCCAACTGCCAGGCCAGCACGCGGGCATCGAGGATGGCCTGCCAGGCTGCTCGAACCGAAGGAACCTCATACGCAGATAGTTTTGATTCCAAAGTGCTGATTTAAAACAGTTTTGTAGTGACTTATGACAAAGAGGGGCTAGACGAGTGGTCGCGCTAGGCCAGGAAGGCCGCGATCTCGCGGTTGAGGAAGGCGGCGTCCTCGGCGCGCGTGCCGCCGGCGGCCTGATGCCCGAGCAGCGAGGGAATTTCGCGATAAAGCGCTTGGGGGATCAGCGTGGCGGCGGCACGGGCTGCGGCGGTCGGGTTGTAAAGATCGTCGGGTGCCGCCACGATCAGCGTGGCCGCCGTCACGCTACGCAGCGCAGCGCAGAGGTCACCGGCGAAGCCCTGCGTGGTACCGACATCATGCGCGTCGTAGGCATGGGTCTGGTAGATCCAGTCGATGGCGCTTGCGGCCATTTTTTCCTGCGCCTGCCAGCGCTGTTCGATCCAGGCGATGGCATCGGCGGGCGAGTCGCATTCGGCCTCCATCGCCGCCGGCGTGCGGCCCGCGAGCACCTGCATGACAGCGGTCCAGGCATGCCAGCCCTTGCGGGCGGGACCGGTCGCCCAGCCGGGATCGGCCATCAAGGCCCGGCGCGAGGCCTCGTTGACGGCGGCCGACCAGGCGGTCGTGCGGGCCATGGGCACCAAGGCCACAGCACGGGCCAGCCGCGCCGGGTGCGACACCGCCCATTGCAGGATCTGCATGCCGCCCATCGAAGCGCCCACCGCGGCATGCAGGATGGCGATCCCGAGATGATCGAGCAGCCGGCGCTGGCTCTCGACCATGTCGCGGATGGTGAAGCGCGGGAATGCCTCGCCCGGTTGCCGGCGGCTGGTCGAGGGCGAGGTCGTGAGGCCGTTGCCAATCGCATCGGCCACGATCACGCAATAGCGCTCGGTCTCGAGCGCCTTGCCGGGGCCGATGAGGAAATCGAGCCGGTGATGGGTCGAGCCGATGGCGGTGACGGCAAGGATGGCGTTGGAGCGACTGGCGTTCAGCGTGCCATGCGTCACATAGGACAGTTCGAAGTCATGAATGACTTCGCCGCTTTCCAGTCGGAAGTCGCCCAGCGCCAGCCGTTCATGGGGCCGGTCGATCCAGCCAGGCTGTAGCGGTGGGTGCATCAGAAAACAATGACGGTGCGAACGGCCTCGCCGCGCGTCATGGCCGCAAAACCATCGTTGATCTCGCCCAGGGAAATGCGCCGCGTGATCAACTCGTCGAGCTTGAGCTTGCCTTCGAGATAGAGCCGGGCCAGCCAGGGAAAGTCGCGACGCGGCCGGCCCCCGCCGTAGCTCGAGCGGATCAAGCGCTTCTCGCCCATCATCGAGCCGAAGCGAAAGGACACCATCTGGTTCACTTGGGTCTTGCCCAGCATGACGATCTCGGCGCCCGGACGGGCGATTTCGAACATGGTCTGAAGCGACTGCTCGTTGCCGGCGCATTCCAGCACATAGTCGGCGCCGCGGCCCGCCGTCAAGGCCTTGACCTGATCGATCAAATCCTTGGCCCTGCCATCAAGCGTATGGGTCGCGCCGAAGCTACGCGCCATCGCGAGGCGCCCGGCGTCGACATCGATGGCGATGACCCTGTCCGCCCGTTCAAGCGCTGCGCCCTGCACGGCGTTGAGGCCGACCGCGCCGCAGCCGATCACGGCCACCGAAGCGCCGGCCTGCACATGGGCCATGCGCGACGCGCCGCCGACGCCGGTCATGACGCCACAGCCAATCAAGCAGGCGCGGTCGAAGGGTATTTCCTTGGGGACGGGTATGGCACTGGTCTCGTGCACGATGCTGTATTGGGCATGGGATGACACGGCCGAGAAGTGATGGAGCCGCTGGCCGTCGATCGACAGCCGCGAGCCGCCATCGAGCAGAGCGCCTTGGCCATTGTGTTTGTTGTGCGGCTCACAGAGGATAGGCTGACCGCGGTCGCAGTAGAAGCAATGCCCGCAGGTCGGGCTCCACGAACAAACAACATGGTCGCCCGGTTTGACCAGGCTGACGTCGCGGCCGACCGCTTCGACGATGCCCGCGCCCTCGTGACCGAGGATGACCGGGATCGGCCAGGCGAGCTGGCCCTGGATGATCTCCAGGTCGGTGTGGCACAGGCCGCTCGCCTGGTTGCGCACCAGCACGTCGTAGGGCTTGAGTGCCTCGGCCGTCACTTCGCGCACGACCAGCGGCGCGCCGATCTGTTCGAGAACGGCCGCGTTGAACCGCATCAGTTCGCCCGTGCCGCCGGGGCGTCGAGGTCGCGCACCTTTTCGGCGCCAGCGTAGAGAATCTTGGTCTGCCGCTCGATCAGGTCGGCATGGTAGGCGACGGCGGCGGGATCGAATTCCGACTTGGGCGAGGGGTCGCGGTCGAAATAGCCAAAGGTGTCGACGCCGCGCACCAGCATCGCGCTGTCGCGCACCGGCGTGAGTTGGCGGACGTGGGTGGGAACATAGCGGATGGCATAGCCGATGCGCCGGTGGTCGGCCTGGTTGGGCGACGAGCCGTGGATCAGGCGGACATGGTGCAGCGAGATCTCGCCCGGCTGCAACACGATATCGACGGCCTTGGATTCATCGACCTCGACTTGAATTTCCTGGCCGCGGCTCAGCAGGTTTTGTTCGTTGAAGCTATCTTTGTGCTCGATCTGCTCGCCGTGCGTGCCAGGCATGACCTTCATGCAGCCGGACTGGACGGTGCTGGGCGTGAAGGCGATCCAGGCGGTGACGATCTCGGGCTTGGACAGTCCCCAATAGGTCGAATCCTGGTGCCAGCTGACGAAACTGGGATCGTGCGCGCCCTTGGTGAAGAAGCCGCTGCCCCAGGCGAGGATATTGGGTCCGATGATGTCTTCGACCGCATCGAGCACCTTGGGGTGGCGCACGAGATCCTCAAGCCAGGGCACGAGCAGGTGCGGCTTCATATTGGTCTTGCGCGAGATCGTGCCGCCCTCGCGATGCTCGAGCGCGCGCAGCCGCTGCTCGCAGCCAGCGGCATCGGCCTGCGACATGATGCGGATGGGGAAGTAGAAACCATCACGGTGATACTGTTCGGCTTCAGCGGCGGTGAGCACTTTGGGCATGGTGGCCTCCTTCACCGTGTGGGGCGCATCAGGATGCGCATGCGATTGATGCGGGATTCTTCCTGGGTGGCGATGGCCTCGGGCGAGAAGTCGCTCTTCGGGCTGGGCTCCAGGCGAAAATGGTTGAACCTGTCGATGCCCCGCACCAGCATGGCCGAATCGCCGGCCGCCATCGTCTGGCGCACATGGGTGGGGATGTAGCGGATGGCCAGGCCGATACGCCGGTCGTTGGAGCGGTTGGGCTCCGAGCCGTGCACCAGCTTGATGTCGTGCAGCGACATCTGCCCGGGCTGCAGGACCAGGTCTACGGCCTGGGCCTCATCGACCTTGACCGCGATTTCCTGGCCGCGCGACAGCAGGTTGTTGGCGGCAAAGGTGTCGACATGCTCGGCGACCTCGCCCTTGTGCGTGCCCGGGATCACCCGCATGCAGCCGCTGTCGACCGTGCTGGGCGACAGCGCCACCCAGGCTGTGACGACATCGAAAGGCTCCAAACCCCAATAAGTCGCGTCCTGGTGCCAGCTGACATAGGCTGGATCCTTCGCCTCCTTGGTAAAGAGTACGCTTTCCCAGCACAGGAAATTCGGCCCCAGGATCGCCTCGACCGCGTCGAGCAGGCGCGGCTCGTTGACGATCCGGTCGAGCGCTGTCATGACGAGATGCGGTTTGTGACGTTGATCCTTGCCGATTCGGCCGCCCTGGCTCTTCTCGAAATCCTCGAGAGCGCGCCGTGCATCCAGCGCTTGAGCGGCGTCTATCGCCGGCAGCGGAAACAGGTAGCCGTCGCGCCGGTAACGATCCACCTGCTCGCGGCCCAGGACTTGCGAAGCGACGGTGTCGGGCATTACAGGGTCTCCTTGAGTGCACAAGCGGGGCTGAAGGCTTCGAGCGCACCGGTCCAGGCCGAGGCCCGCCGCGGGTCGCTGTCCCACAACAGCAAGAGGTCGAGAAGTTTGGGGTGGCAGCGCAGCCCGAGCAAGCTGGCGGCGAAACGACCAGCGGCGATTTCGGCCATCGCAGGCACTTCGGTCTTCAGATGCCAAGACCCGAGCTTTAGCGAGCTGATCGGGTAGCGCTGCGCGAGCGAAGTCGGCCGCGCGAGGTCGAGGTGATGGTAGATTTCATGCGCCAGCAGCACCGGCGCCGACAGCGCTGTACCGAGGGTGTTGGCAACGCCAGGTATCGCAAGGCAACGGTCGATCGCCGCGAGCGCACGGGTATAGAGGCGGATCCGCGGCGGCTTCGGACGATAGTCGGCGCAAAAGATCTGCCCAGCGACAGCGATCTCGCCATCGTCGTAGGCCACCGCCAGGCCGAGTTCAGCGGCCAGTGCCGCCGGTTCCGATCCGACCCGCGCCGTTTTTGCCAGCGCCTGGCCATCCGCCAGGGCCGCCACCGCAAGTGCGGTCTTCGCGCCATCGTCGAGACGGTAGGCATAGCGGTCGTTGCCCAGCATCCAGACGGCCAGCCGGACGTCGTCGACCGAAGCGGCCCGCAGCACCAGGTCGTGCAGAGCCGGCCGGTTCATCAGATACCGCGCGAGCCCTGCACGGCGATCAGGGCGATCTGCGCATCGGGCGCCAGGCCGGCGAACTCGCCTTTGGCCACGGCGATCGCCTGTTCGACGGCGATGATGCCGCAGAGGTCGATGACATGGGCGCCGGCGATGACGAAGAGATCGGGCGTGATGTTGCTGTCGCCGTTGTAGATGGTGAGATCCTCCCACAGCGTGCGGATGGCCGCGAGGCCCTGACCGGCCGGCGCGGTATTGACCGTGGCGTTGCTGCGCTGGACGCGGATCACGCCCTCGCGGTCGACCGCGCGCACCGGGTGCCGCGTCTTGCTGAAAAAACGCCATTTACGCTCGGTGACAGTACCTTGGAAGACGCGCATCTGACCGGTATTGGCGGCCAGCGTCACGGCGGCCTCAGGGATTGACATGGAGCTCGCAGCGATGGCGAGGCCCTCGGCCTCGTCGATTTCCTTGGAGAGATCTTGGGCGCGCATCTCCGATGAGCCCATGGCGGTGGCGCGCACGCGCTGGGTTTGCGGATCGACTTCGACCGTCACCTCGACATTGGCCGGCGCCGCGCCGAGGCGGACCACGGCGTCAAAGGCCTCGCGCTTGATCATGGCGATGTCTTCGGGGCGGACATTGGGAATCGTCCGCTCGATCGTCTCGCGCACCAGGGCAAGCGCCACGCCGATCGAGGAGATGACCTCTGCATTCTCTGAAATACGGAAGCTCAATCCCGTCTTCTCCGAGACGAAGGGAATGAGCGCGCCGGCGCCGCCGCCTTCGCCGACCAACACGGCCTGGTCCGAATCGAGACGGTATTCCTTGATCAAGCCCTCGACCACCGGGATCACCTTGCGCGAGGCGGTCTCGAGAATTTGGCGCGCAACATCCTCCGCCGAGCAGTTGAGGTGTCGGGCCAGCGGCGCGATGGCCAGGCGCACTGACTGCGGGTTGCCGTAGGAATGCATGCCAGGCTTGGCATAGCCCAGCAGGTTGGCAGCGCAGGAGTTGGTGATGGCGATGCGCGTGCCGTTGGCGCAGCGGATGGCGACATAGTCGTCGGGGTCGCCAGGCTTGGGCCGGAAGAGTTCGAGCGTCGGATCGACGATCATGGCCGGATCGGTGAAAGCGGCATAGCCGAGGCCAGCGATATGGGCGCTGCGCGGCCCGACATCGTGCAGGCTGTTGCCCGAGACGCGCACCATGCTGCCGCCGGCGATGCCGACGACGCGGACATCTAGCGAGTTGATATAGGTCTCGTGGCCACCGACCTGGGCGTATTTGATCGTCGGCCGGCCGTTGCGGATCACGCCGATATTGGTGCTGGTGCCACCAACCTCGAAATAGATGCCGTCGGAGACCTTGAGATGCATCAGCGCGCCCGCCACCGAGGCCGCGGGGCCCGACAGCATCGTGACGGCGGGCCGGCGGCGCATCTCCTCAATGCTCATCACGCCGCCGTCGCCCCGCATGATCATCAGCGGTGCCTTGATGCCGGCCTCGCGCACGCTGGCCTCGGTCATCGTGGCGGTTTCGATCATGCGCGGCAGGATGCTGGCGTTGATCACGGCGGTTCTCGTGCGTGTGGTCAGGCCGTAGAGCTTGGTGATCTCGTGACCGCCGGTCGACGACAGGCCGGCATCATTGGCGAGCTTCATCACCAGAGATTCCTGGGTGTTGTCGTCGACGCCGAAAGCATTGCTCGCGACGATCACCTTGGCGCCGGCCGCAGCAAGTTCGGCCACCGCCGTCTTCACCGTCTCGTCGGTCAGCGACTCGGTCAGCAAGAAGCGGTGTTGCGGCACCAGGAATCGCCCGGGCGCCAGTTCGATCCTGCCGATCGCCGTCTGCCCGCGCGCCAGCAGCGACTCAAACCGGCTCGACATGCCGACGATGCCGACGGTGGCGACATCGCCTTCGAGCAAGGCATTGGTCGCCTGCGTCGTGCTGTGGGCCAGGAAGACGACATCGATCGGATCGACGGCAGAGCCGTCAAGCACGTTGCGAAAGACCTCGACAACGCCCTTGGCGACGCCGCGGGGGTCGTCGTGCGTGGTGAGGACCGAGTAGCGACCGACCACCGAGTGGTCCCGGTTGTCGATCAGCACAGCCTTGGTGAAGGTCCCGCCGACATCGATGCCGATGCGGAAGCTACGGCGGTCAGCTGCGACTTGATCGGTCATTGACAGGCGTACTCGATCCCTGACTACAGAAGCGCGTAGGCCAGGGCGGACATGATGGCCACCATCAGCATGCCGAATGGAAGCGCGACCTTGAGGAACTCACCGTGGCTGACCCTGGTGTGGCCAATGGTCCACAGCGTCCATGAGTTGGTCGGGTCGACGCTGCCCTGCATGGCCGTTGGCGCCAGCCAGATTGAGTACAGGAAGGCCACCGGCAGCACGTTTTCGCTGAGGATCAGGGCAAGCATCGCTGCACCTGTCCCGATCACCACCATCGGCCCGCGATAAATGCTGCAGATGCCGCCCAGCAGGCCAAAGAAGAGCGCAGCCTGCAGCTTGGTCGAGGGCAGGATCGGCCCGAAGAGCGGCTTCAGCGCCCCCGAGACTTCCGGCGTCTGCCCAGCGACGATGATCATGCCGCAGATTGTCCAGAGGGCGGCAATCGTGGCGATGTCGGGGAAGGCGTCGAAGAAGGTCTTGTTGAAGAGATTGATGTGCTGCTGGAAAGTCCGCGACTGCCAGGTCAGCGCCAGCGCGAGCACGATGCTGAGGATGAAGGTCGGGATGATCTGCCACTTGAAGATGACGATCATGATGACCGGGAAAATCGGCACGATGTAGGTGTAGTAAGGCGTACGCTTGCGCGGCGTGTTGCCCTCTGCGACGTCCACGCTCGAGGCCTTGCGCACGCCGGCACGGCGCAGGTGGACATAAATCATCAGCCAAGCGACCAGCACATAGACGACCGCGCCCAGCAGCCAGAACCTGAGCTGCTCACCCTCGTACTTGATGCCGGGGAAGAGCTTCTGGAAAGTGCCGAACTGCACGACGTTGACGAAGCTGCCGGCGCCAATGCCCATCGTGAAGGCGGGTGCGGCGACGGCCGGAGGGATGCCCTGGCTCATCATGATCGGCAGCGCAATGACGCCGATGGCGATGGCGGCGCCAACGCCGTACATCGAGGAGAAGAGGACGGCGGTGACCAGCGTGATCGTCATCGCCGTGACGAGTGGTCGGTCGCCCGCCAGCTCGACGGCGGATCGGATGACACTTTCGGCGATGCCTGTCTGGATCAAGACCTGCGCGAACCAGGCGCCAAAGACGATGATGATGACAGCACTGGCATAGGCGACGCCGCCACCCTGCAGGACCTTGGACTGGATATTGTCGACGCTGATGCCCGCGATCACCGACCAGACGATCGCCAGCACGAGCAGCATGATGACCGGACTCTGCCCCCGGATGATGGTCACGACGACGACCAAGAAACAGGCGAGCAACGCCAGACCAGTTAGCGTATCCATAGATGCCTCCTCACAAGTGCCGGTCTTACCCGGCTGGTTCGGCTTGTGTCTGGATAGACCGGCCGATTGACTGAAATCCTCGGCGCGCAGGCCGGGGCGGGAAACAGCCTGCTCGACTGAAAGTCTTGCCAGTCGAGAGCATTTGCTTGACCATGCACTCGGGAAGACGAATCGTCATTTGACCCGTCTCAATTCGAGTATGGCACTATTTATCAAATTTGAACCCAGGTAAAAACCCTCGCCAATCCGGTCGCTGCGCACTTCCTGCGCGAGTCGCAGCAAATTGCAGCTTCAAGCAACGCGGCCTGCTCTGTGTCGCGAATGGCTCTCACCATTGCTCTGTGCTATTTCATACACACTGTTGTGCGCTCATTGAATACATTAGGCACTTTTTCGAGTTGTTGCGCGGACGAATGCAGCGGCAGACAAATGTGTCAGCTTGCCAAGCCCCAGGTACGCGATGGCGATATGGGGGTCGCAGTTACGCAGCCTCTGGGCGCCCGCTTGGCCTGATACAACACGCCGCTCAGGCCCTCGACAAAAGCGTTGGATTGGTCGTTGAGCATGCTGCGAATGACGTTGCCGAATGGCTGCTTGGGCGCAGCGGCAATTCGCTTGAATGGGTCAAGCCGGCTGCGCCGCGCTCCACTGAGCGGGCGATTTAGGCCGACGTGAGCGAATGACAGGCTCATCTTGGTGACAAGGTCTACACTCAATAGCCCGTAGCGGACTCAAACGGCCGCGACCGGCGGCCTGACTCTGAACCTCCAGAATTTTCCGGAACTGGTGTTGCCGTTCGGTAGGGCACGATCCAAACGAGGCAGCCCAGCGTGCCTGAGAGGTTCAAAGATATGAAACTGTCCGACGGCTGGGTGCTTGTCGGCGCCGGCATGCTGATGACCTGTATCGGCATTGGCGCCATGATGTCACTCGCGGCGCTTGCCGGCTGGCTGCTGGTCCAGCATGACTGGCGCGCCAGCACGTTGATCATTGGCGTCGCGGCCATCTTTCTCGTGCTGCCCGCGGCCTGGTTGGTCCGTGATCCGCCCGGGCATTCGAAGGTCGCTGTACTGCTGCTCCAGGCGATGGCGATCGGCGCTTACGTCTTCGTCGACACGCTGCCGGCCTTTTATGTCGCGGCGATCGTCTTCGGCCTGGCCTATGGCGGGGTCATGCCCTTGTACGCCGTGCTGGTGCGCGACGCCTTCGGCCCGCGCATCATGGGCACTGTGTTCG
>Ga0214919_10001535_pt1 | contig 37563 bp, 30 predicted proteins | sample LL1503_MetaG_FD_177994 | JGI IMG/M metagenome (GOLD analysis project Ga0214919, IMG submission 177994) | Freshwater microbial communities from Lake Lanier, Atlanta, Georgia, United States - LL-1503 | ecosystem: Environmental > Aquatic > Freshwater > Lake | place: USA: Georgia | collected...
CTTGCCACGGCCGTGGTAGTCGTGCATCCGGCCGCCGCACGACAGCAGGAAATTGATCCCCTTGGCGCAGTCCATCGAACTGCCGCCGCCGAGGCCGACGATCAGGTCGGGCCGAAATTCCCGTGCCACGGCCGTGCCCGCCTCGACCTGTGCCGTGGTCGGGTTTTCGCCGAACTGGTCGAAGACGGCCGTCGCGATGCCGGACGCTGCGAGGGCGTCGAGTCCCGCTGCCGTGTGGCCTGCCCGGGCGACGCCGGGATCGCTTCCGACGAGCACCCGCGTCGCGCCGAGTTCGCGGGCCAGTTGCCCCAGTCGCGTGATGGCACCGCGGCCCACCACGAGTCGCGTGGCTGCACGGAATTCAAACGCACGAGAAAGGTTGTCATCGGTCAAGGCTCACCCTGCCACCTGCAACGGCCATGGATCGTTCACCGTGAGTGAGTCGCGTTTTCCGCTCACCGCTCTACGCTTTTTCCCCCGCCATCTGCAGTGCCCGCGACCGGTACAGAAAGTCGATGATGTTGCCCTCATGCGGCTGGAGCCAGTCGAGCTTCGTTGTGGGAATGGAGCCGAAGTTGAGCCGGTCGATGGCCGTGCTGTTGATCAGTTCGGATTGGAACGCCGGGTTGTCGGTGATCGCCGAGCAGACGAGCGTGGGGCCGATTTTCTCGAGCATCGTCGCCTGGGGGCACTCCACGACGCTCACGAACGGAAACATGTATTCGGCCTTGGCGATCTCCGGCTCCGGTGACGTGCAGTGCGCGACCACCGGCCTGAGCCAGCCGCACCGCTCTCCCTCCACGAGCCGATCGCCATAGGGGGCGGTCATGTGCGACACGCCGGGGGCCTTGAGGCCCGCCTCGATCTGCCCCCAGATCGCCTTGGCGGCACCCGGGATCGTGAAGGCGGCGAGTTTGGCCTCGGGATCCTGCGGCGGCTTGACGTCGATGGGCCCGAGCCGTTCCGCGAGGCCGGCGGCGATCTCCTTCGTGCGGCGGCTGGCGTAGATGGCGGAGGCGTTGATACAGCCGCGGCCGCTGTTGATTGCCACGCTTTCGGCCATCATATCGAGATATTTCTCCCAGTCGTCGACGCAGTCGTCGCCCAGGATGATCTTCGAGAATCCCGGCCCGTGCACCTGCACGCCGGGGTTTGCCCGATACTGCTCCACCGTCTTCGCGCTGCCGAAGATCATGCTTCGCCGGCAGGTGTTGAGGATGCCGGCTCCGACGTCGGTCGGGCCCGGATAGAGGCTGATCGCCTCGGCTGGAATGCCCGCCTCGATCATGGCGGAGGTCATTCGGTAGGGAGTCCACGGCTCCTGGCTGCCCGGCTTCATCACGAGGCCCACACCCAACGCGATCACGGGCAGCCAGAGCGTGTGCACGCCCGGGGAGTTGCTCGGCAGCACGAGGCCGAGCACCGGTGACTGCGCCTGGTAGCTGACGACCACGCCGCGGTGTTCGGTGCCAAAACCCTTCCAGAAAATCTCGGGGGGCAGGCCGCGGGAGAGGGCGTCGAGCATGCGGTCCATGTTGGCGAGCACGAACATGTTTTTCTGCATGTTGGCCCGACAGAGCGATTCGGGCAGGCCGGTCGTGGCCGACTGCTGCTTCACGAAGTCGTCGGGCGACTGCTTCGAGTCGCCAACGGTGAGCGTGCCGTGGGCGTAGAGATTGCCTGCGGTCTGGAGCCGTTCGACGATCTCCTCGGGATCGATGGCAAGCAGCGCCGCCCGGGCCTGACCCGCCTTCTGCAGATCGCGGCCGACGATCGCGCCGCCCACCTGGCTGACCTCGGCGATCTTCTCGCCGGTGAGGAAGTGGACGAGCGTGTCGCGTTCGAGCGACTCGTAAGGCTTGCCGAACCGATAGGCTGGAAGATGCATCAGTAAACTCCCACGGTGGTCGAGGCGGCGAGGGCACGGAATGGACGCACGCCGCTGATGCCGTCCCAGGGATACTTTGCGTAGGGAAGCTCTCGTTCGCCCTCGTCGCGTTCCAGGAATCCCGGAATGAAGGTCTCGTGGGTGAGTGTGGTGAGGCGGACCCGGCCGGTGCCGCCATAGGGAACGACTTCGTTCGTGTTGTCGAAGTCGACCACCTCGATCACGGCCCGTGGCTGTGGCGCGTAGTAGGCGATCGTGTAGCCGTCGGCCGGCACGACCGGCCGGGAGGCGGCCAGACCCATCAGCGTGTTGCCGTAGGTGGGCGTCATGTAGGCGCCGTCGAGCAGTTCCTCCACGGCGAAGCGGGTCCACTGCGGCGTGAATTCCGTACCGCCCGAGAAAATGCCGGTGATGCCCGCCTTGCGGAGGGTCGTGCCCTTTTTCTCGAGCGCAATCGCCAATGATTCGAGCAGCTTCGGCGTGGTGAACATGCAGCGGATGTCGTGGCCGGCCTCGAGGATCGTGATCGCCTGGTCGATGCAGTGCTGCTTATAGGCTTCCAGGTGCTCCATCCAGCCCTTCTGGATGAGCTTGATCACCCAGCGCGGATCGAGATCGACGCAGAAGCAGATGCCCCCACGATGCTGGGCGAGATGCTCGATCGAGAGCCGGAGCCGGCGTGGGCCGCTGGGCCCCAGCATCAGCCAGTTGGCACCGCGAGGGAAATACTCATCGGGGAGTGTGTCGCTGAACATTTCGTAGTCGGTGCGGAAGTCGCGATGGTTGACGCGGGACTTGGGCACGCCCGTAGTGCCGCCGGTCTCGAAGACAAACATCGGCTTGTCGGCCATGCCCTTCGGCACCCACCGTCGCACAGGGCCTCCGCGGAGCCATTCATCTTCGAACGGCGGAAACTTCTTGAGGTCGTCGTAGCACTTCACGTCCTTGAGTGGGTCGAACGAGAGCGACTTCGCGTAGTCGAGCCAGAAGGGGCAGCCCGTCGAGGGATGAAAGTGCCAGGCCATCATCTCCACCGTGTGGGCATCGAGGCGTTGGCGGGCCTGGGCGACTGCCGCGGCATCGGCAACCTGAAAGACCGGAGGCTTGCCGGCAGCGGCGGATGAGGCGGGCTGGGAGGCGGACGACGTGGCCATGGTGGATTTCCGAAGGAAGGAACAGGGAACGGGATGACAACGCAGCTGGGGCCGACTCGACGCACGCCGAGGCCGCGGCGTCAGTCTTGCGACGGCTTTTCAGCAAGAGGCTGGGGCGGCTGGGCGCTCAGCTGCGACAAGAGTTGGAGCACGCCATTGAAGTGGGCAAGCCGCGGACCATAGCGGTCGAGGAAATCGCCGAGGGCGTAATCGCTGTCTGAAAAGCTTTCGGCGTTGTCGAAGGCTTCGTGGGCGATGTTTGAGAGAAACTCCCCATGCACCTTCGTCAGTGACTCGGCGGCATGGCGGCAGGCGTTGGCCAGCTTCGGGTTGGCCTCCTTCCAGGCCTTGAGCTCCGCGTTGCGCTGACGCTGCTGGAGCGAGACCTGATTGACCAGTTCCGTGAGCAGTTCGCAGGAGCGGTGCTGCAGGGTGACCATGTCGCGGAGCAGCCGGTTGGTTTCCGACGCGTCGGCCTGCGGCAGCGGGCCGGAGACCGCGGGGCCGATCATGGTGGCGGAAATATCGACCTGAGTGCAGACCTGCGGAACGTCGTTCATGAGTGCTCTCGCGGCGGATGGGGCCAGTCGCCCCTCTATCTTAGGCAGCATGAGGGTTCTTTTCCACGTGGCCCATCGGTCCAACCCGCCGGGGGCGGTGAAAGCCTCCGACTCGAGGCCAGGATAGGCCGACTCGCTTCGGCTTCCACCGACCCCCGGCTCGTCAGCGGCTTGAGGAGCTGTTTCGCTTCATCCAAGTGCGTTCTGGCCGTCAGGGTTTCCCCAGCTTCCGTGACGCGGACCTGCGGGGCGGGACGCGGGAGGTCCGGATCTTGACGCTCAAGTGGCCGGAGAGGATGCCCGATGGATGGAGCGGAAGGGAGCGGCCGCAGGGAAGCAGCCACCCCGACCGGGCGGAGGGATCGAACGCAGCATGGAGCAGAAGCTAGCCGAGTCAACAGGCGGAGCGGCTGCGGGGCCCCGGGCCTACGGGTTTCTCACGGCGGTCGAGTCGGGGTCGCATGGCGTTTTCGGCGGCTACCTGCTGGTAGACCCGTTGGGGCGACCGCTCGAGTTTCATTGCACGGCTCCCGTGAAGGTGTCGCGGGCCCAGCAGATCCTGTTCGGCTCCACGCTCCAGTCGCACCTGCACGGCCAGCAGATCGGTGGCACGCTCCTGGCCGAGGGCACCGTGACGCCGGAGATGGTGCTCACCGACCTCGAGCCGATGCTGCATGTGCGGAGCCATACGAAGCTCCCCGTCGCGTTCGTTCGAGACGCCACCCTGGGGGCGCCCGCGGTCATGGTCGGCAGCATGCTTGGCACCTGCAGTTTCACGATTGGCAATGCCAGCGTGAGTCCGCATGCCACCGATGCTTCCCGCGAGGCCGACCTGCGGGAGAAACTCGAGGAGCTTGCGGCCGCGGTTGAGCTCTGCGAGCCGTTCGAACGGATTCGCGCCGCGATCGACGAGGCGCAGCGGCGGTGACGGCGAGGCAGGCGGGCTTTGATGGGTGGCAGGAACGAATGACGGAGTGTTCGATGACGGCAGACTCCGGGCAGATCCGGCCGGTGCATTCATGGCGGGCGACGGAGCTGGCGATCCCGCCGGTGGCGGTTGTGCCCCGCGTGGATCCGCGGGTTGTCCGACCTGCGGCATTGCGGTTTCCGATCGACGTGCCGCGGCCCGCTGTGACTCGGACCGGTCTCTTCGATGCGCGGCCCGTTGTGCAGAGCTTCCGGTTTCAGCCCTTGGTCGCCCCGCCACCTGCAGTGCCGAAGCGTGCAGCCGCAGCATCCGCGACGGCGCCGCGTGTGCCGCCGTCCGAGGATCTGCAGGCTGGCGCGGAAGCAGGCTCCCCGGCGCCGCCGCCGAAGCGGACGCGGATCGCCCCGCCGGCCGATGTCGTCAAGCTCTCGGAGCGGTTTTTCTACCTCCTGCAGCCCGATCTCGAGACGATCCTCGAGACGAGCAGCCTCGAGTTTCCCCGCCAGCCGTTTCCCTTCCAGTTTGACGGGATGGCGTTTCTGATGCCGCGGCACGGCGCGGTGCTGGCCGATGAGATGGGCCTTGGCAAGTCGATGCAGGCGATCTCGTCGATCCGGCTGCTCGTGCGTTCGGGTGAGGCCCGTCGCGTGCTCGTGGTTTGTCCCAAGGGGCTCGTCAGCAATTGGACTCGGGAGTTGGCCGACTGGGCGCCGGAGATTCTGGTCGCTGTGATCGAAGGAGACCAGCAGCGGCGGCGATGGCAGTGGGCGCTCGCCGATGTGCCGGTGAAAGTTGCCAACTACGAGGTGGTCGTCCGCGACCGCGAACTGATCGCGGAGCTGGGCCTGTCGTTCGATCTGATGGTGCTCGACGAGGCACAGCGGATCAAGAACCGCTCGAGCCAGACGAGCGATGCGGTGCGATCGGTGCCCCGCCGCCGCAGCTGGGCGCTCACGGGCACACCGGTCGAAAATAGCGCCGACGATCTCGTCGGGGTGTTTGAGTTCATCGCCCCCGGCCATCTCAACGAGCGGATGTCGCCGAAGGCGATGGGGGCCGCCGCGGCCGACCACGTGCTCCGTCGCACCAAGGACAAGGTGCTCAAGGACATGCCGCCCCGGCTCAACCGCGACGAGCGAATCGAGCTGACACCCGAGCAGCGGGAGACCTACCGCCGCGCCGAGGAGGAAGGGGTGTTGAGGCTTGCCGAACTGGGCCAAGAGGCGACGATCCAGAACGTCTTCGAACTGGTGCTCCGGCTCAAGCAGATCTGCAATTTCGACACATTCACCGGGGAGAGCGCGAAGCTCGAGTGCCTGGAGGCCGATCTCGAGGAGATCCACGCCAGCGGGAAGAAGGCCCTCGTCTTCAGCCAGTGGGTGCAGACACTTGGCAGATTGAAAGGAAGACTCTCCCGGTTCGGCGCACTCGAATACCACGGCGGCATGTCGACTGCGGCTCGTGATGAGGCGATTCGGCAGTTCAAACACGAGAAGCAGCATTCCGTGCTCTTGCTTTCCTACGGCGCGGGGGCGGTGGGGCTCAACCTGCAGTTCTCGCAGTATGTGTTTCTCTTCGACCGCTGGTGGAATCCCGCCGTCGAGGATCAGGCGATCAACCGGGCCCACCGGATCGGGGCCGTAGGGGCGGTGACCGTCACCCGGTTTCTGTCGGCGAACACGATCGAGGAGCGGATCGACGAGGTGCTTCGCCGCAAGCGGGAACTCTCCGACATGATCCTCTCGCAGGCGGAGGCCCCGGCTGCGAGCGGCCTCACGCAGGAAGACCTCTTCGCGCTCTTCAAGCTCGCGCCGCCGCGGTCGGCGACGTCGCTCCGTGCCGCATAACGCCGCGTACCGTGGGCGGGGTAACATACACTGTCATGGCGAGATAGGACGGACCGTGTGGCCTTTCTCAGTCACCCAGAACTCCAGATAGAGCCCCAGGCCTTTCGCTGGCCAAGAGTTCCATGCCCTCCCGCTACGACTACGACGTGATCGTGATCGGGGCCGGTCATGCCGGCGTGGAGGCGGCCTGCGCGGCAGCCCGACTGGGAGCGCAAACAGCCCTTCTCACGACCAACTGCGACACCGTCGGCCAGATGAGCTGCAACCCGGCCATCGGCGGCGTCGGGAAGGCGCAACTCGTGCGGGAGGTCGACGCCCTCGGTGGCGTGATGGCCCGCGCCATCGACGCTACTGGCATCCAGTTCCGTGTGCTGAATCGATCCAAGGGGCCTGCCATGCACGGCCCCAGAGCGCAGGCCGACAAGAAGCTCTACCAGATGGAGGTGAAGCGGATCGTCGAGGAGACCGAGAACCTCGACCTGCGACAGGAGACAGTCGATGACCTCATCGTCGAGGAGCGGCACGCGGCGGAAGGTCCCACGCGGCGGATCGTGGGCGTTCGCGTCCGTGGCGATGCGGAATATCACGCCCGGGCCGTCGTCCTCACCACAGGCACCTTCCTGCAGGCGGTGATGCACACCGGCGAGGCGCAGGTTCCCGGCGGACGGGCAGGGGAGGGGACCACGTCGGGGGTGAGCCGGGCACTGGCATCTCTCGGCTTTCGCGTCGACCGCTTCAAGACCGGCACGCCCTGCCGGCTGTCGGCGCGGTCGATCGATTTCTCGCAGCTCGACGTGCATCTGGGCGACGAGCGGCCGCAGCCGTTCTCCTTTCTGACCGACCGCATCGAGCAGGAGCAGATGGTCTGCTGGATCGCGCGGACGACGCCTGAGATCCACGACCTCATCCGGGCCAACCTGCACCGGGCGCCGATGTATTCCGGGCAGATCCAGTCGCGCGGGCCCCGCTACTGTCCGAGCATCGAAGACAAGGTCGTGCGGTTCGCCGACAAGGAGAGCCACCAGCTGTTCCTCGAGCCGGAGGGGCGAAGGACGCAGGAAATCTACGTCAACGGCATCTCCACGAGCCTGCCCCGCGATGTGCAGGATGCGATGATCCGCCTCGTGCCAGGCCTCGCCCGCGCGCAGATCATCCGCTATGGCTACGCCGTCGAATACGACTACTGCCCGCCCGACCAGCTCACCGCGGCGCTCGAAAGCAAGCTCGTGAGCGGGCTTTTCTTCGCCGGGCAGATCAATGGCACCACCGGCTACGAGGAGGCGGCCGCCCAGGGGCTCATGGCCGGCGCGAACGCCGCGCTCCTGCCTGCGGGCCGACAGCCCCTCGTGCTCGCCCGCGAAGACTCCTACATCGGCGTGCTGGTCGACGACCTCGTCACCCGCGGTGTGGACGAGCCCTATCGCATGTTCACGAGCCGGGCCGAGCACCGCCTCACCCTGCGGCACGACAACGCCGACCGTCGGCTCACGCCGGTGGCTGCCGAACTAGGGCTTGCCGATTCTGAGCGTATCGAGCGGCTGGCGGCGAAGACAGCCGGGATCGAGGCGGCGGTGGCACTGCTCGCCGGCACGCGGGTGCAGGGTGTCACGCTGTTCGACCACTTGAAGCGGCCGGAGGTCGGCTGGCACGACTGCCTCACGGCCCTGCCTGCGCTCGCGTCCGTGCCGCCCGAGGTGGTCGAGCAGGTGGAGAATGACATCCGGTACGCGGGCTATGTGAAGCTGGAGCGGGAGCGGATCGAGCGGCAGCGGACGATGGCGTCGCGGCCGATCCCACAGGGATTCGAGTATGCGAACGTGCGTCACCTCCGCGCCGAGGCCCGCGAGCAGCTCGAGCGGATTCGTCCGCAGACGCTCGGGCAGGCGGGCCGGGTTCGCGGCATCACACCGGCCGACCTGGCGCTCGTGCTCGTGCATCTGGAAGGCCGGGCCTGAGATCCTGCCATGAAGATCATCCACATCACGGCCGGCGCCGGCGGCAGACTCTGCGGGTCGTGCCTGCACGACAATGCCCTCGTGCGGGGCCTGCGGGCGCGAGGCCGCGATGCGATCCTCGTGCCGGCCTACGTGCCCACGACCACCGACGAAGACAACGTCGCCATCGATCGGATCGTGATGGGGGGCGTCAACGTCTGGCTCGAGGAACACGTTCCCCTGTTCCGGCAGATGCCCCGCTTCCTCGACAGCACTCTCGGCAGACTGCTCGATTCCCGCTGGCTGCTCGCCTGGCTGTCGAGCCGCACCGGTTCAACCCGCCCGGCCGATCTGGGGCCGCTCACGGCGTCGACCCTCGCGGGCGAGCAGGGGCACCAGCGGAAGGAGGTGGAAAAGCTCACGGCATGGCTGGCCGCGGAGGTGCGGCCCGACGTGGTGCATCTCTCCAACGCGTTGCTCGTGGGCCTCGCGCGGCGGGTGAAGCAGGCCACCGGCGCGAGGATCGTCTGCAGCCTCTCGGGCGAGGACATCTTCATCGAGCAGATTCCCGCGCCGCACTATGCCCGTGTCCGGCAGCTTCTACGGGAACGGGCGGCTGACGTAGACCAATTCGTGGCGCTGAACCGGAGCTTCGCCCGCTTCATGGCGGGCTACCTCGACGTACCCGAGGAAAAGATCACGGTCATTCCCCATGGCCTTGACCGGACGGGATTTCCCGCGACGGCACCCGATCTGTCCGCACGACGGCGAGCCCGCGGCGGCCGGCTGGTAGTGGGGTTTCTCGCGCGGGCCTGTCCGGAGAAGGGGCTCGAGCAGCTCGTGCGAAGCCTGCCGCTGCTCGCCCGCGACCACGACGTGGAGGTGTTGGCCGCCGGCGCGGAGGTCGACTCGGAGCACGGCTATCGTGCGCGGTGCCTCGCGGTTGCGGCCGAGTTGGGTGTGGCAGACCGGTTTCGCTGGCTCGGTCAGGTCGATCGGCCGGGCAAACTCCGTCTGCTCGAGTCGATCGATGTGTTCGCGATGCCGACCGTCTTTCCGGAGGCGAAGGGACTGCCGGTCATCGAGAGCATGGCTGCCGGGGTGCCCGTCGTCGCGCCAAGGCACGGCACGTTTCCAGAACTGCTCGACCAAGAACACGCCGGCCTTTTGCACGAGCCGGGCGATCCGGCCGATTTGGCCCACACGCTCGGCAGGCTGCTCGACGACGAGGAACTGGCCTCACGCTGTGGCCGGCATGGCCATGATCTTTCGCTCGCCCGTCACACGGCGGATCGGATGGCCGCCGCGCACGAGGAACTTTATGCGCGACTGCTCGCAGTCAGTCGGCCTCGGTGACGATCGGACCCACCGTCGTTATTTGTTGCCCTTGAGGTCAAGGGTGCTGCCCTCGAACGCGAAGTCGGCGACGTTGACTCCCGGCTTGACGGTGACTGTGAGTTCGGACTTTTCGTTGTACTTTGGCGGCACCGTCTCGACGTAGCGGTCGATCATCTGTCCGCTTCCGCCAGGATCCAACATCTTGCCGTTGGCCTGCGGCCAGTTGACGATCACCTTCATCGTTCCGGGGGAGGCCTCCATCCGATAGCGACCGTCGACCACGCCGGTTCCGGCGGTCTGCCCCTTGCCGTCCGCCGGGATCAACTGGATCGCCCCTTTGCGAACGGGAATTCCGTCCAGGGTTATCAGTCCTTCGACGACCGGCTTGCGGGTCCCGCAGCCGAGGAGGAACAGGGGCGTCACCAACACGAGCATGCAGACGGCCGCACGGGCTGCCGGAGCCGCTCGATGATCAGTAGCCAAGAGATTCTCCCCCGTTCATGGTCCCCATCGCCTGCCAGACAGCCGTATCCACGTTATCCGAAAAAAACTGGACGGCCCCGTCGGCCGTGACGGCCTGAACGCCGCCGATGTGCTTGCTTCTGGCGGCGAATTTGAATGTATCCCCAGCCCCAGTGGCCTGACACGGCAGATTCGGCGGGCTGTCGTTGCAGACGTACGACGCGCCCGTGTACCAACTCGCCACGGTGTCGAAGGAGGAGTTGGGGGTGATCGTGGCGTCAAAATACGAGAACCAATAGAGAACCCCCCGCGGGTCTACCGGCGGGGTCTGGTTGTCGTCACCAGACCAGACGTTGATCTCCGACATCACGAGCGTCTTGGAAAGCCCGTCCGTGATGTCCTTGTATTTACTGGCGTTGCTGCCGGAAAAGCCCCGCGGTTCGAAACCAACCCACCCTGATCCCTGGCAGCCCTTGTATTCGTTGTCGTAGCGTTTTGCGAACGGCCCTCGACGCTTCGTGCCACCGATCGTCACGACGGTGGAATTGACGACGTAGTTGATCCGTGGTGCCGTATAGCTGTTTCCCGACGAGACTCGGTAATAGGCATTCGGGCGATCACTCGGGCAGTAGTAAATCGGTAGCCTGCGACTGAGTGGGCCGACTGGATTTGCCGTCGGAGACGTGACATTCGGCCAGTCGGTGATCAAGCCGCTGTAGCTGTATTTGCTGGCCAGTTCGGCCTGCTCGATGTAGGGCCAGAGGACCGGCATCCAGATTTGCTGCACGCACGGATACGACGCATTCCCGAGCGGCAGAACGTTGTACACGTCGTGGTAGCCGTTCATAGCCAGTCCCCACTGCCTCATCGTGTTCGCGCAGGTCGACCGTCTGGCTGCTTCCCGGGCCGCCTGCACTGCCGGCAGGAGCAGTCCCACGAGCGTGCCGATGATCGCTATCACGACCAGCAGTTCCACGAGCGTGAACCCATGAAAAGAGCGATGCCTTCCACGGCAGCATAGGTGGTGATGGCACGAAGAACGCGGTGCGAGGCGCGGCATGCTCATGAAAGACTCCCTCGGCTCTCGGCGGCACTGGTGCCACGAGGAACAGCGGTCCATGTGAAAAACAGCGGTCTATGTTGAAAGTCTCAGGGAACGTTTTGATTCGAAACAGTCCACGTCCCCACACGGCGTGATGGTACTACTGTCGTCGGAAAACAGCCCGAACGGAGTTCTCAATATTCTCACAAAAACGTTAGCAACTTCGCCGCGATTGTTTTGGGACCTTCGAGAAACAGGGACATTGCTAACGTTTTTTGCTGATTAGAGAACTCCTGCGTGGGGCATGTCCGTGATCAGGGCGATAGTCTTTGGGAGATGTCACTACGCGGCTGCTCCATAACCATGCCCCCCATCAAAGGGATCGAAACTGTGCAGCGAGTCACCGCGTCCAGCGTGGCGAGTGGCCGTGTGCCTTTATGCGGGTGGTTCGTGTCGGCCGTCGTGGTGACGGTTCTCTGCTGGGCGAGCCCGCATGCTGCGCCGGCTGACGACCAGTTCCTCGGTCGCCATTGCGTTGCTTGCCACGACCGCGACGGCCACGAGGCCGGCCTCAACCTCGAGGACCTGCAGGTCGCGCCAGTCCAGCACGAGAACCTGCTCGCATTGGAGCGGGTATTCGACAGGATTTCCCGCGGCGAGATGCCCCCGCCCGACGAGCAGCAGCCCTCAGCCGCCGAGAAGAAGGCCTTCCTCGATCGACTTGGGGCCGCCATGCGGCAGACCGGCTTGGAGCAGCAGGCGACCGAGGGCCGGGGGCCGGTGCGGCGGCTGACGCGAAAAGAGTACGAGAACACGGTCAAAGACCTGCTGCAGATCAACGCGTCGCTCGCGGAACTCTTTCCCGATGACGCGAGCACCGATGGCTTCGACAAGGTCGGTGCAGGACTCACGATGTCCGCCTCCCACTTCGAGGCCTATCAACTGGCTGCCGACAAGGCCCTGATGGAGGCGATCCCGGAAAAGAAGTTCGTTCCCCTGCAGTATGCGGAGGATGCCCATGCGCTGTTCAACCGCAGACGCGACACGTTCTCCACGTATGGGTGCTGGCTGGAGGATGACGCGTTCATCGTGACGTCGCGGCTCTTCTACCCGTACACCGCGATTCTCGCCCCAATGGCGCCCCGTGGCGGCCGATATCGTGTCCGGGTGACGGCCGAGGGGCGAAACAACGACGGAAAGCCCTTGCCGCTGGGCATCGGAGTCCACAGCAATCTGACGACCAAGCCGGATGCACCGGATCTCGAGCAATGGCACGATTTCTCCGAGCTCGCCACGAGCACGATCACGACGGAAATCGACCTCGAGGCCGAACAGTGGGTGCACATCTTCGGCGTCACGCTCTGGCACCGGGACTGGGTGATGCCGAGATACCGGCGCGGCGAACTATGGGACAAATCAGCGCTGGCCATCAAACGGTTCGAGGTCGAAGGGCCGCTGAAGGCCGACGGCACGCTCGAAACCTGGCCGCCGGAGAGCTACCGCATCCTGTTTGACACGGTCCCCCTGAAGCTGCTGTCGCAGGTCACGAAGCAGGCTGCCGCCAAGGGCACGCCTGATCCGTGGGTCCCCGTGTCGGACAAGCCGAAGGAGGATGCCGAGCGGCTACTGCGACGTTTCCTGCCAAAGGCATTCCGCGGCCCGGTTTCGGAGGAGGTCGTCGCGGAGTATGTCCGCCGCATCCATGATGAACTCGACGCCGGAGTTCCCTTTCACCACGCGATGCGAAACGGCTACAAGGCGGTGCTCTGCTCGCCGCATTTCCTGCTGCTGGAGGAGACGCCCGGCCCGCTCGATCCCCACGCCATCGCGAGCCGACTGGCCTATTTTCTCTGGGACGGCCCGCCGGATGTGTCGCTGCTTGCGGCTGCAGCGGACGGGTCGCTCGCCCGGCCCGAAGGACGACGTTCCCATGTGGAACGGATGCTCGCCGACCCGAAGTCCGCCCGGTTTGAACGCTCCTTCACCGATCAATGGCTCGACCTCGGGCGGATCGAGGCGACGTCGCCCGACGGCGTGCTCTATCCGGAATTCGACGCCGCGATGCAACTCTCCTGCCTCCGCGAGACGCAGTGCTTCTTCCACGACATGCTGGCCGAAGATCGCAGTCTGCTGGAAGGCATCCACTCCGATTGGACCTATCTCAACGAGCCGCTCGCCGCGCTCTACGGCCTGCCCGACGTGCAGGGGCACGAGCTGCAGCGGGCATCGCTGCCGGCGGGAAGTCATCGCGGCGGGTTCCTTACGCAGGCGAGCGTCCTGAAGGTCACGGCCGACGGTGCGAAGACATCGCCGATCCTCCGGGGCAAGTGGGTGACGGAGCGGATTCTCGGCGTGACGCCTCCGCCACCGCCTGACAGCGTCCCCAAGATCGAGCCCGATATCCGCGGTGCGACGACGATCCGCGTCCAGCTGGAAAAACATCGCTCGAACCCGGCCTGTGTCGGCTGCCATAGGGTGATCGACCCGCCGGGATTCGCCCTGGAGTCGTTCGACGTGATCGGCGGCTGGCGGGATCACTATCGCGTTCCCCAGTCCACGGGCGCCGTGATCGAGGTTCCGCGAATCAAGAAGCGGGTGCATCGGGGGCCAGCGGTGGAGGTCGGCTATGTCATGCCCGATGGACGGCCGTTCGCCGACATCGACGCCTACAAGCAGTTGCTCCTCGAAGACCGCGACGGGCTCGCCCGCGCCCTGGCCTCGAAGCTGCTGGCGTATGCCACCGGAGCGCCCGTGCAGTTCGCCGATCGAACCGATGTCGACGCCCTGGTCGAAGAGATCCGCGGCAAAAACTACGGTCTGCGAAGTCTCATCCACGCGATCGTCCAGAGTCGTCCCTTTCTCAACAAGTGAACACCCCGGCCATGCGCACAAACCTCCGTATCCCGATGTCGCGACGCCTGCTCTTGAAGGCTGGGGCCGTCGGCGTCGCCCTTCCTGCCCTTGAGGCGATGCTGCCCCGCGGCCATGCGGCCGGCGCCGCGACCAGCGACGCGCCCAACCGGCTGCTGCTCGTGGGGAGGAATCTGGGCATGCACGCGCCGTTTCTCTTTCCCGAGACGGCGGGGCTGGGCTACGAAACCACCCGCTATCTCAAGCATCTCGAGCCCAATCGCGGCCGATTCACGCTGTTCTCTGGCATCGCCCATCTCCGGCACACGAATCACCACAGCGAGCCCGGCCTGTTCACCGGCGTCGACTGGGATCGGATCAAGGAACCGCTCCGGGAGCACCGCAACACAATCTCGCTCGACCAGCATGTCGCAGACCGGATCGGCGGCGACACGCGGTTTCGCAACCTCGTGATCGGCCCACCGGTGCAATGGCATTTCTCGTGGACGGCCAAGGGCGTGCCGGTGCCCACCGAGCGGCAGCCGACGCAGGTCTTCAAGAAGCTCTTCATCGATGGCACCGAGGCTGAAACCAAGTCCGAAGTCGAGCGTCTCCGCACCGGCCGCAGCATCCTCGACCAGGTCGGTGAGCAGGCGAAGTCGCTGGGCCGCCAGCTCGGGCCCGAGGACCGTCGACGGCTGGAGCTCATGTTCAGCGCGGTCCGCGACACCGAACGCAATCTCCTCCGATTCGAGTCGTGGGCCGGCGAGCCGAAGCCCGTCACGAACTATCCCACGCCCAAGGCCGATCCAGCCAGCGACGATCTCGCGGGTCGGGAGAACCTGTGGTTCGACATCGCGAGGCTCGCCCTGCATACCGACTCGACCCGCGTGATCCTGCTCACGATGGGAGATGTCGGCCGCGTGAAACTCGACGGGCTCACGCTTGCCCACCACGATGCCTCCCACCACGGGAAGGATGACGCCAAGATCGACCAGCTTGCGATCATCGAGGAGGCGGAGCTGGAGCTGTTCAATCGCTTCATCACCGCGATGGCCGATGTCCGTGAGGGCGACTCGACCCTGCTCGACCGCACGGTCATCCTCAGCGCCAGCAATCTCGGCAATGCCTCGGCCCACACGTCCGAGAACCTGCCTGTGTTCCTGGCGGGCGGCGGCTTCAAGCACCAGGGCCACGTCCTTTACGACCGAGGGAACAACACGCCGCTGTCGAACCTCTACGCCCGCATCCTGCGGCAGCTCGGCGTCGACGAGGATAGATTTGGCTGCAGCTCGGGTGTGCTGCAGGATGTGTGAAGGACTGGCTTATGACCACTGAGGCCGCGCAGGCATTCGTCCAAAGGCTCTTCATCGAACATGTCGATGAGCTGAAGGGCTTCGTGGCGTCGCTCGTTCCCGATCCGGAGCTCGTCGACGACGTCGTCCAGGAGACGTTCGTGGCGGTGACGGCACGGGCCGCCCATTACGACCCGCGGCAGAGCTTCAAGAACTGGCTGTTCATCGTCGCCCGCGACAAGCTCCGGGAGGTCGGCGGGCGGGCGGAGGCGGAGGCGAGGCCGTTTGCCGACGACGTGCTCGAGGTGCTGGCGGCGAGCCACAAGGGGTTCGCGATCTCGCCGGATCACATGCGATTTCTCGACGAGTGCATCGGGATGCTCGCACCGCAGGCGCGGCGGATCGTCAGCCTCCGGTATCAAAACTCGATGAAGCCGCGCCACGTGGCCAAGGCGCTCGGCTGGACTGCGGCGAGCGTCCGCGTCGCCCTGTCGCGGGCGCGGGCGGTGATCCGCGAGTGCGTCGAAAAGAAAATGGCTGCTGCAGAAGGGTGACCAGTCCGATGAAAGACATGCATCTCAATGAACTGATCGATCGTTTCTTCGACTGCGATCTCGCGGGAGAGGATCGCAAGGTCCTGGAAGACGCCCTGCGGGCATCGCCGCAGGCGAGGCGACTTTTCTGGCAGAAGGCCGAGACGCATGCCGCGCTCCGCAAATGGGGCCGCGAGCACTGGGGCCGCGTGGCGGCGGCGGAGGGAGGCGGGGGCGATACGAACGCCGTCGGTCGGTCGGTCGGGCTCCGGTACGCTGTCGATATGCTCCGCCGCCGGCGGATGGCCGCATCCGCGGTGGTCGGCGGTTCGCTGCTCGCAGTCGCGCTGGTGGCGTTCGGAATGCAATGGCTCGGGGCGAAGGTTCCTGGCCCGGTGAACGACGTGTCGCGGCCGGCGATTATGGATAATCAGCCTTTCGTGGCCGTCCTGAACGCATCCGTGGAGCCCGTCTGGAGCGATCCCAACGTCGACCTGATGCTGCGGCGCGGATCGTTGCCGTCGGGTCCCATCGAACTGCTTTCCGGAAGCGTGGAACTGCTCTTCGGCTCAGGGGGCGTGGCTGTCATCGAGGGCCCCGCCGTGTTCGAACCCTTCGCGGCGGACACGCTGCATGTTACCCAGGGATCCGTCCGTTGCCGTTGTCCCCTGCTGGGAAGCGAACTCCGCGTAGAGACGCCTAAGGGCACCGTGACCGATCTCGGCACGGAGTTTGCCATGAGCATCCGACCCGACACGCCGCTGCGGGTCGGCGTGATCGAGGGAAGGGTGCGGCTCGATCTGGCGACCTCCACGCAGGTGATGGCGGCCGGCGAGGCGGTGTCGGTCGACGGCGACGGGCGTGCCACCGACGACATCGGCTTTTTGAAGGACTTCAAGACACGGGCCTCGCTGATCCCGTTTGACGAAGCGGCATTCGCCGCCGGCGTCAACCTGCTCGTGGATCCGTCGTTCGAGTCGCCACCCGATGCGAAGCCAGCCACGGGATCGCTCTCGCGGCAACCTCCTTTTGCCAAGGCAGTGCTGCAGTTGGGACCCTGGTCCGGCACTCCCGGACACGTCGAGAGCGTCACCCATCCAATGGCTCTCGGTGCACATGCCGTGCGCATCTCGGCACGCGGCAACCCCTTCTGGCCGCTCGTGGTGCAGCGTTACACGACCGGAGACATCTCCGGCAAGACGGTGCTCGCCGCCGTGAAAGCGTCGCACGTGGCCGGTGACCCGCTGGCCGGCTCGCAGTGTGCGATCGTGAAGATCGCGTTCGTCGACGAAAAAGGGGTGGAGTTCGGCCGGGCGGAGCGGCACTTTCTTAAAGTGGGTGGCCCGGACGACCGCTTCGTCGAGGGCTGCATCTCGGCGATCGCCCCGCAGGGCACGCATGGCGTGAATTACACGGTGCTTCTCAACGCCTGCGGCCTGTCGACTGGAAGCGTCGTCTTCGACGACGCGAAACTCGTGGTCGTTGACTGAATTCGCGGCCCAATACCGCGAACCCTCGGTTCGCTGGAGCTTCCGTCTTGCCGAGGCTTTGGTCAGCCGTGCGGCGGCCGGTCCGCGTCGTCGCCCGCGATTTCCGCGCCGTCCTTCCGCTCCGGGAAGGCCAGCGAGGCCGCGACGCTCGCGCCGATCAGTCCCACGATCACGACGAGCGATACCGCGGGGTGCACCAGGTGGCCCTTGGCGTGCGCATCCCAGCCCCCCCACGCCGCCAGCGACTCCATGTGGCGGGCGGCCTCGATGATCATCTTGCCGCCCACGAAGACAAGCACAGCCGAGAGGCCGTAGTTGAGGAAGCGAAACATGTCCATCACGCCCGCGAGCAGGAAGTAGAGCGCGCGGAGCCCGAGAATCGCGAAGACGTTCGAGGTGAAGGCCACGAATCGCATGTAATGCGCGCCGGGGGTGACGATGCCGAGAATCGCCGGCACGCTGTCGACGGCGAAGAGCACGTCGGTGCTCTCCACGATCAGGAGCACGAGAAACAGCGGCGTGGCCATCAGTCGGCCCCCTTCACGCACGAAAAACTTGTCGCCTTCCGATTGATTGGTGACGGGGATGAGCCGCCGGAAGAGCTTGACCAGCGTGCTCTCCTCCGGATGGGATTCCTCCTCACCGAAGGCCAGCTTGATGCCGGTATAGACGAGGAAGGCGCCGAACAGCGGCATCACCCAATGGAATCGCTCGACGAGCTCGGCTCCGACGAGCACGAACGAAAGCCGCATGAGCACGGCGCCGAGGATCCCCCAGAAGAGCACGCGATATTGATACTTCAGCGGCACGCGGAAGTAGCCGAAGATCACCGCGAATACGAAGACGTTGTCCATCGACAACGACCATTCGACGAGATAGCCGGTGAGAAACTCGATGGCGGGCTTGTCGCCGAGCCACCACCAGATCACCCCGTTGAAGGCCAAGGCCAACGCCGCCCAGAAGAGCGTCCAGAAGGCGCTCTCCTTGAGCGTCGGTTCGTGGGCCTTCTTGTGGAAGACGGTCAGGTCGAGCGTGAGCAGGACCGTAACCATGGCTGCGAACGCCAGCCAGTGCCACATCTGGATCGTCGAGGTGGCAGCGGGGTTGGCGGCCGTCGCGGCGGCGAGTTCAGCAAGCAGGTACAACGTGGCGGGTTCCTGAGAATGGACTGGACACAAGAGCATACAGGCAGGCGAGCCCCATGGGGAACGTCACCCGCAGGCCAAATCAGTCATCGTCCTGGAGTGGTTCAGGGAGTGCCGCGACGAAGCTGGTGGTGATCGCTGCGAATACCGGGGAGACACGCTCCCACTCTCGATCCTCCGCCTGGCAGATAAACAGGTAGATCGCGTCGGCCGTTTCCAGCGTCCGCACCTGCGCGGTGTTCGTGAGATCGAGGCAGTAAAAGTTCATGTCGATGCCGGTGAGGCTGTGCCCGGCCACTTCGTCCGCGGCTGGTTCGCTGTCGAGATCCTGGTAGTCCTTCCGCATCTGGGCAAGGACGGCCTGGGTCAGTTCCGCAGGATCGCCGCCGGCGCTGTGGCCGCTCACCGACCAAAAGCCACCCTCCGGCGAATAGACGGTCACTGCGGCGTAGCGGTCCTGGGAATCATCGGTATCGACTGACCAGTTGTCGGGGTAGTCGAAGGCGAGCCCAAAACGATTGAAGTGCATCGTGCGGCGGATCCTGCAGGGGGACGGCAGAAGGGGAATTCGGGGCGGTTGGCCAAGGGCATGTTGGGGCATTGTAGGCGGTCGCGGCAAGACCGCGGAGCGGTCTGGACCGCCCGTGGCGGCACCGCTATCGTCCGCCCCCTGCCCGGCCTTCAGCGGCAGCCACCGTAGCCCCGTCCGGTTCCCTCCCGCATTCGTCGTTTCATGGCGCAGTCGACAGCCACCTTCGCGGCAGTTTCCCGGTCCGCCTCGGCCCGTGCCCTCGACTACGCCATACCGGCGGTCATCCTGCTTTCGGTGCTCGTGGTGCTCGCGCCAGTGCCGGCCGCGGTCGTCGACGTGCTGCTGGCGGCGAATCTCACGGTGTCGGTGCTGGCCCTGTTGGGGGCGCTGGCCGCCCGAACACCGCTCGAGCTCAGTGTCTTCCCCACGTTTCTGCTCGGCGCCACGCTCGTCCGGCTGGTGCTCAACATCGCCACCACGCGGCTGGTGCTTTCCCGCGCGGCCATCGATGGCGATGCCGCCGCCGGGCAGGTGGTGCAGGCCTTCGGCGAATTCGTCTCCGCCAACAACATCGTCGTGGGTGGCGTGATCTTCGCGATCATCGCGGTGATCCAGTTCGTCGTGATCACCGCCGGTTCGACGCGGACCAGCGAGGTGGCCGCCCGCTTCGCCCTCGACGGCCTGCCGGGCCGGCAGATGGCGATCGACACGGAAGTCCAGGCCGGCACGATCACCCGCGACCAGGCGAGACAGATGCGGCTCGATCTGCAGCGACAGACCGATTTCTTCGCCAGCATGGACGGCGCCAGCCGGTTTGTCAGTGGTGAGGCCAAGGCCAGCGTGATCATCACGTTCGTCAACCTCATCGGTGGGCTGGCGATCGGCGTGGCGCAGCACGGCATGCCGGTGGCGAAGGCCCTCGACGTCTATTCGCGACTGACCATCGGCGATGGGCTCACCAGCGCCGTGCCATCGCTCTTCATCTCCGTTGCGACGGGCCTGTTGATCTCGCGGTCGAGTCAGGAAGTCGATCTTTCGCAGGAACTCGGCCGCCAATTCGTGTCGCGGCCGCACGTGCTCGTGATCACGGCGGTGTTTCTTGGACTCCTGTCGCTGACCAATCTGCCATTTCTGCCGCTGGCGGGCATGGCGGTCGCGGTGGCGACGATGGCCTGGGTGATCAGACGCACGCCGGCATCACGCGATGCGGAGCGGACGGCGGCCTCCGGGACGGCCGGCCCGGCAACGACCCGCACGAGCGTGGCCGATGAACTGCTCGCCGACGAACGAATCGTCGTGGAACTGGGCCGCGGCCTCGTGGGGCTGCTCGCGCCCTCCGCAGACGGAGCATTGCCGACACTCCTGTCGGAGCGGGCAACGGCGGTGCGATCGAGTGTGGCTGCCGATCTGGGGCTGGTCGTGCCGTCGGTGGCGATGCGGGACAACCTCTCGCTGCCCGACCGTTGCTACCGCGTGATGATCGCGGGCGACATCGTTGTCGAGGCGGAGATCCCTGCCGGCAAGATGCTCGCAGTGCCTGCGGTGGGAGAGGTGCTCGACGAAGAGACTCGATCCGGAAAGATCGGAGTGGAAGAGTTCCCCGCCATCGATCCTCTCACCGGCCGACGCGGAGCCTGGGTGGGGCATGCGCAGGCGGAGACGGCCCGCCGCCGTGGCGCGGCCGTGCATGGCGAGGCCGACTGCATCGCCCGGGCCATCGAGGCGGCGATCCGTCGCCACGGCGACCAGTTGCTTTCCCGGGACGCGGTGGCTCGTCTGATCGAATCGCTTCGTGCCGCGCAGCCCGCTGTCGTCGACCAAGTGGTGCCGGGCGTGCTGACGATCGCCCGCATCCACCGCGCCCTGCAATGCCTGCTTCGCGACGGCGTGCCGATCCGGCCGCTCGCGGAACTGCTCGAGATCATGGCCGATCATGCCGCCGAGGCCGCCGATCCGGCGCAGTTGGCGGAACTCGTGAGGCGGTCGCTCGCCCGTTCGATCTGCCGCCGGGCCAGGGATCCGCGGGGCAAGCTCGTGACGGTGCGGCTCGAGGAACCGGCGATCGAAGCCGTCATCGCGGCTGCCGGCAGGCCACCCGCTCAGTTGATGAGTGAACTGCGGCGTGCCGTCCGTCCCGTGGTGGAACGGGGGGCGAGGCCGGTGATCGTCGTGCCGGCAGATGTTCGCCTGCGGGTTCGCGAGGCTCTTGCTCGCCACCTGCCCGACGTGCAGGTGCTGGCGGCCGAGGAACTGGCGGCCGAGGATCGCGTGGAGGTCTTTGCCAGCGTAGGAGGGGGCGAGGTGCTGCGGGCGGCGTGAAGCGCCGACGCTTCAGCCGCCAACCAGTTGGGCAGTCTGGGATGGCCGGAGGGCCACTGGAAAAAACATTCAACGGAAAAAGAGTGAAACAGGTGCCGCCGGCTGGTCGATGACGATGGATTGGTCAATGACTGTCGACGGCGGAAGCGGTAGGTCAACAAACAGTCTGCGGTGTGCCGGGATGCACCAGGATGGTGCGTGTCCGGCGTGATGAGAAGAAGGTCGAGGCGCGGCGGCAACGCCGATCCGCGGCCTCGCATGCAAGGCCCTTTCAAGGAGGATGACGTGGCGAACTATGCGTCCCAGCCGTCTGCCGAGGAGATGCTCGAAATCTGGAAGGCGTTCAAAGCCGACCAGTCTGACGAGCAGCTCCGGAACCGGCTCATCGAGATCTTTCTGCCGCTTGTGAAATACAACGGCGAACGCATCTGGTCCCGTCTGCCCGATGGCGTCGAACTCGACGATCTCGTGTCGGCGGGCACGTTTGGCCTGATGGACGCCATCGACGCGTACGACATGTCGCGCGGCGTGAAGTTCGAGACCTACTGCGTGCCGCGAATTCGCGGGGCGATGCTCGACGAACTGCGGACCATGGACTGGGTGCCCCGCCTGGTGCGGTCGAAGGCCAGCAAACTCAACGAGGCGGTCAAGACGCTGGAGGCGAAGCTGGGTCGGGCGCCGGCCGACGCCGAGGTCGCCGGGCACATGGGGCTGTCGCACGAGGAGTTCGAAAAGCTGCTCGTCGACGCCAACGCGGTGAGTCTCGTCAGCCTCAACAAGAAGTGGTGCGAGACCGACAGCTCGAAGGATGTCCGCGAGATCGACATCCTCGAGGACAAGAAGGGCGAAGACCCGACCCGCCGGATCCAAAAGTCCGACCTCATGCGGCTGGTCACCAAGGGGCTCAACCGCAACGAGCGGCTGATCATCATCCTCTACTACTACGAGGAGCTGACGATGAAGGAGATCGGTGCCACGCTCGATCTCTCGGAGAGCCGTGTCAGCCAGATGCACTCCGCCATCGTGGAACGCCTCCAGAATCAGCTCGACCGACGGAAGGTGGAGTTTGCGCTTGGTTGATGGGCTCGGCTGACATGCGCGCTGGAGGTTTGGGCAGAATGCGGGGTCTCCAAGCCCGCAGAATGCGGAAAACAGGCAGGGAAAAATTTGTCTGAAGTTTGTCGCGGTGGTTGGTCGATGATGAAAAGCTTGTCGCGGCGACTGGATCGGTAACTCCATCCGGCCGCTGTCCGGCGACTGGTGTCGCCGGAACGCGGAAGCGCGGCAACAATAGCTACGAGAGCGGTCAGTCAGAAAGGAACAGGCAGCCTCGGATTCCAAAACCCTCCATGAACCTTCGAGCCGGCGACGGCGTAGAAGAGCACATGTCGGGGGAGAGGGGTTCGAAACACAAACTGTCGGTTCCGCCACTCGATATCGCAAAGAGGAGAGTCATATGAATATCTGGGGTGTCACGTCGACGCAGGGATCGCAGGGGCTGAACGCCTTGAAGGGTGTTGAGGCCGCGCAGTCCACACAGGCCGCCATGCAGCAGGGTGTGGCCGAGGTGCACGATTCGGTCACGCTGTCGGTTGATGCCGTGCGGGCCGCTGAATCGACCGGCGACATTCGCTTCGATCGCGTCAATGCGATCCGGGCGGCGATCGCCGACGGTTCTTACGAAACGCCCGAGAAGCTTGACATGGCGCTCGACCGCCTGCTCGATCGCCTGGGCGGCTGAAGCGAAACGAGAGCCGCTGGCTCAAGCCATACGCTTGCCGGCCCAACTGAATATCCAAGCAGCAGCCGGACCGGTGACGGTCCGGCTGTTCGCGTTTGATGACAGCGACCTGCGGGCAGGCTAGACTGTGCCCGACGGCATTCTCCGGGATTCCCCATGGCCATCGCAACCGATTTTTCGCTGGGCAAGGTCGACGTCGCGCTGACGCCGCGGGAGCGGTTCGCCGAATTTCTCCAGACCCGTGGCAAGCGGATCACACGGCAGCGGCAGGTGATCGTCGATCACGTCAGCAGCCACCACGAGCATTTCGATGCCGATCAGCTCCTTGCCGGCCTCCGTCGGACACCGGAGGGCGCGAAGGCCAGCCGGCCCACCGTCTATCGCACGCTCACCGAAATGGTGGGCGCGGGGCTGCTCCGCAAGATGGTGCTCGGCGGGCGGGCCGTCTATGAGCACGATTACGGCTACCCGCAGCACGATCATCTCCACTGCACATCGTGCGAGAAGCTGATCGAATTCTCCAGCGACGATCTGGCGAAGATCTGCGACGCGGTGGCGGTCCAACATCAGTTCCGCGCCCGCAGCCATCGACTGATCATCTCAGGCCTCTGCGCCGACTGCCGCAGCAACCGCAGCAAGTCGCGGCATCAAGACCGCGTGTGAAACCCATCCAGGGAAAGTCGTACGGCCCAAGCCGCCGGGGGCGGTGAAACGACTGCGTCCGCCGCCCGGGCGGCGGAGGGGCTCCGACTCGAGGCGAGGATACGCCGACTCGCTTCGGCTTCCCCCGACCCCCGGCTCGTCAGACCCGCAGCGCCGACTCGGCGGCCCGCGTCGGGCAGGCAGCCAATGCCGCACGGACCGGGCCGGTGATGAATTCCTCGACCTGGGCAGACGCACGGCCGGCCAGTCCCGGCACGTCCATCGCCTGGATCAGATCGATGCCCGCGAAGAGCGGGTCGGCGGCGAGACGTTCGATGAGATCGTTGTCGTGCCCTTCGCGCATCCGCGCCGTGGTGGCGTGGCTGTGAAGACGGATCGCCTCGTGGAGTTCCTGCCGGTCACCGCCGGACGTCGTGGCGGCCATCAGCAGCCGTTCGCTGGCCAGGAAGGGGAGATGATGCTCCAGATTGCGTCGGATCGCGCCGGGGAGCACGACCAGACCGCCGGCGACGTTGGCGTAGATCACGAGCTGGGCATCGGTGGCGAGGAAGGCCTGCGGCAGCACCAGCCGCCGCGGGGCGGAGTCGTCGAGCGTCCGCTCGAACCACTGCACCGCCGCCGTCTGGCTGGTGGTCGCCGTGAACCCCATCACGAATCTGGCCAGCCCGCACATCCGTTCGGCCCGCATCGGGTTCCGCTTGTAGGGCATGGCGGACGAGCCGACCTGGTCTGTCTCGAACGGCTCCTCCAGTTCGGCCCACGCGGCGGCCAGTCGCAGATCGTTCCCCGCCTTGTGGGTCGATTCCGAGATGCCTGCGAGCACTGAGACGACCTGCGAATCGACTTTGCGAGAATACGTCTGCCCGGTCACGTCGTAGGAGCGATCGAACCCGAGCTTGTGCGACACGATCTCGTCGAGCCGCCGCACCTTGGCGTGATCGCCCGCGAAGAGTTCGAGGAAGCTGGCCTGGGTGCCGACCGTGCCCTTCACACCGCGTGCGCGGAGCAGCTGACGGCGGTGCAAGACCTCCTCGAGGTCGAGCAGGAGATCATGAATCCAGAGGCAGATCCGTTTGCCGATCGTGGTGGGCTGCGCGGGCTGCAGGTGGGTGCGGCCGAGGCAGACCAGATCGCGCGTTTCCATCGCACGGTCGGCCAACCGCTCGATCACCACGGCCAGACGGGACGCGATGAGATCGAGCGAATCCCGCATCAGGATCAGGTCGGTGTTGTCGGTGACGTAGGCGCTCGTTGCGCCGAGGTGCAGGATCGGGCGGGCCAGCGGGCAGGCATCGCCGAAGGTATGCAGATGGGCGAAGACGTCGTGCCGCATCTTCCGTTCATATTCGGCGGCCTTTGCGAAATCGATCGGCTCCAGATGGGCCCGCATCTCGGCGAGTTGTGCGGGCGAGATCGGCAGGCCGAGTTCAGCTTCTGCTTCCGCCAACGCCAACCAGGTCTGCCGCCACAGCTTGTAGCGGTGGTTGTCGCTCCACAGCCGCGACATCTCGGCCGAGGCGTAGCGGGAGGCGAGCGGGTTGTCCCAACGGTCGCGGGGATCGGGGCTGGACGCGGAATTCACGGGCGGGCTCCTGGTGCAGGGGCGGCTGGTGTTTTGGTCGGGCCGGGCGGCGCCGCCTGACGGCTCATCTTGCAGAAGAGCCGTTCCAAGGCCAGCCTGGCCCGTAGGCCCCGCGACGCATCGCTCTTGAGGGAGAGATCGAGGTCCAGAAGGCCGACGGGAAGCTGCCTGGCCCGTCGTGGCCCCAACTGCCCGAGCGACTCCCTGGCCTGGGCCAGCGCCTTCGGCCAGGCGGCCACGCCAGCCTCCCGCAGCGCCTGTTCCATGCCGGCGGGCCGGCCTTGTCCCGCGGGCAGCGCCAGAAGCCGGGCTGCCGTCGACAGCCGTCGCACCACCGAAGCGATCTGAGCGCTGATGCCGATGGGATTCTCACCTGCCGCGAGCAATGCGGCGAGCTGGGCGAGGGCCTCGCGGGCGTCGCCCGTGGCGGCGGCGTCGATCATGCCCCAGGCGGTTCGTTCCAGCGGACTGCCGGCGAAGTCGTCGATGGCCTCGGGTTGGATGGCGGTTTTCTTGGCGGCCGGATCGGTGGCGGCGGCGAGACGGGCCAGCGCCTGATCGACCTGGCCGAGGTTGTTGCCGAGGCGTTCGAGAAGCCGCTGCGCCGTGGCGGCCGCGAGCTGGATGCCGTGCCGCGACTGTGACCACTGCCGCACCCAGGCCGGGAGGTTCGCCCGCTGTGGAATCGAGACGTCGATGACGAGACCGTGCTTCGCCACCGCCTTGGCCAGCCGCGTGTTCGCCGGCAGGCTCTTCACTTCGAGGATCACGATCCCGCGGCCGCCGCCCCGGGGAGCGTTGGCGAGCTTTTCGAGTGACTCGCGGGCCGCCGTCACGAAGCCGTCGGCAGACCGCACGACGGCCGCGCGGGTGGCGCCGGCAAATAGCGGCACCGTGGCCGCCTCATCGAAGACATCGCGGGGATCGGGAGCGGCTTCACCGGCGAACTCCCGCCATGCCCACGCTCGGTCGGCCTCATCGGGGCAGAGGCGGTCGCGAAGCAGGCTGAGCATGTGGCCGGCGAGGAACGGCTCGTCGCCGACCAGCGCGACCAGCGACGGTGTGCCGAGCGACCAGTCGGCAGGCTGTTGGAGGATCTCGAGGGCGCTGGCAGCGTCGGACACGGCACGGCTCTCCATGATGGAGCCGTCAGTGTAGCGGGTCGTGGGACGATCGATCCTCCGGCTTACGCCGGGGGCTTTTATGCGCGCATAAAAGCCCTGAGCGTCAGCGACGGGAATCCGCGTTAAGGCATGTGTCCGGCGTGAAGCAGCCCGCAGCCTACGGCGTGTTCGGCAGTGTGCGGACGCCGCCGAGACGGCCGACGACACGCGAGGTCGAGACCGTGACGGGCTCAGGGCTCGTGACGGCGCCGACGTTGCCGGACGCATCGGCCACCTCGATGCGGAGGTAGACCCGTGCCGGAGTCGCCCGGTCCGGCTGCCAGCGGTATTCACCCTGATTGTCGACCGCCGTGGCGATCGTCGCCCACGGGCCGTCGGCGTTGGGGGAGAAGAGGAGCCGGGCGGTTTTCGGTGCGGGCAGTTGATCACGCGAGGTGTAGCGGATCATGATGCCGCTGGACTCGCTTTCGGAGACCCGGGAGGCGCCGAGCAGTTCGACATGGGGCGGATCCTCGTCGATGCCGATCCAACTCTCGGCCGCATCGCCCGGCCGGGGGCCCGTGCTGGTGTCCGGCGAGTCCGGCACGATCTCCAGTCGGAATCCATACAGCCCAGCCGCGGGCAGCACCACGTTGATGGGGCTGACGGCGTCGTCGTCCACGGCGGCCTTTTGCCACGAGAGCCCACCATCTCGGGTGCACCAGAGTTCGACTCTCAGGCGGGTCGCATTGGGACGTTCTGCCGGCACCTCGTAATCCCAGGCAAAGCGACGCGACCGGGAGAGTTGCAGCGGCTTGCCGCGGTACTCCAGCGACTGCGGGCTGCCGGGCACTTGGTTCAGCATCTGGGCAGGGGCTGCCGCAGCTGTCGATGCCAGCAGGCTACGACCGCTCGTGGGATCGGTCGGGGCCACCGCGTGACCTTCTGCCTGGCTGACCAGAACGCTCTGCGGTTGGCCGACACGACCGGATTGGGTGGCGGGAACGCGCGGCTGCTCCGCCGACCATGCCGCGGCGGTCTCCGCCGTCCATCCGCCGGCGGGGCGGGCTCCATTGTTTGACGGAGAGGCCTGTGTGAGCGGCCTGACTGCGACCGTCTCCTCGGGCTGCTGCGTGGGCAGACTGGGGGCGCCCAGTTCCCGGGCGAGCGCCGTTTGGTCGACGTTGGGATCGGTGGGCTCCATCGTGAACTGCCGCACCGTCTGGTTGCCGGCAGAGTCCGACACGGTGATCCGCGCCGTCAGAGCCTCGACTTTTTCACCCGCCCACCAGATTTCCTCGCCGACGAGATGGGCCGGAGATTCGCGGGATAGCACGCCCTGGGCAGCGACGGTCTTCCAGCCTTGGGCATCAGCAGTTCGGTATTCCACTTTCAGCGATTCCATACGGATCGAGTCGTCGACGGCGGCATAGCGGCAGAGGATCTCGCCGTCCGCGCCCTTCCACACCCGGGCTGCGAGCCGCGGACCAGCCGCGTCCACGAGCACCCTCATGTCGGGCCCCTCGCCGCCGCGGGCCCGCCCCTTGCGGTCGATCGCTCGAAGGCGGAACCAGTATTCGCCATCCGACCCGGCCTTATAGGTGAACGTGCCAGCCGCTGGGGCAGTTTCACCTGCGGCCTCCCATGTGCCGCCCAGATCCTTCGACACGCTCATCACGACCCGCTGCGGTGCGGCGTCGGCATCTTGGGCGGCGGGCAGCCGGAAGGGGATCGAAAACGTCTGGTGTTTGGTTCGCACCAGTTCCGGGAGCCGGCCTTGTTCTGCCGGGACGTCGGCCACGGCCAGGAGCGGCAACAGGCGGCCTGCGCCCGCCAAACAGGCCAGGGCAACGGCCATCACCAGACTCTGCCACCGGCCGATGCCGTGTGGCAGCCTGAGATTCAGGCCTGGCAGTGAGTGTGGTTGGGAGAATCGCTCCATGTCGCAATGAATCGGCCATCCTGCGCGGAAAGTCGCGTTTTTTCGTCACAAGCGGGAAAATCGGCCCGTTTCGAGGCTGCTGACTTTGCCATTGCCACAGCCTGCAGGGCCTGCGAAAAGTGGGGGGATCTTTCTGGACCCCAAGCGGAGCCTCCGGCCATAATGCATGTGGCTGTCAGGGCCGTATCGGCGTTCGAGAAGCCACTTCCTTCCGGGCGACCGTCCTCCTGAACGAGGCTGTTTGCAGTGCAAGCGTTTCTGATCAGTGCCGTGCTGCTTGGGCTCCTCGTGGCCATCGGGATCGCTGCGATCGTCGCAGTCAGGTCATGGTGGCTCGATTCGGAGGCCGATCATGGCGATTGGGAAAGCTCGCTTGTCGGCTACAAAAATCTGCGGGACAAGGGTGTGCTTAGCGAAGAAGAATACCGAAAAATATCTACGCTCGTCGAGCCGCACGTGCGGCTCGATACGAAGGAGTCCGATCGCCAACCGCGGGCGGGCGTTTCGTAGGGCAGTGGGGCAGCAGCCTGTGAGTGAACAGGCGGGGAACGATTTCTCGAGGAACTGAAGCATGCCATCAGGGAAAGATGTCGGCGGTCTGGGACGCCGTGGTGCCGGTGGGACGACCAAGAAGAACGCCTTCTGTTCGTTCTGTCGCAAGAGCTACCGCGACGTGGGCCCGCTGGTCGAGGGACCAGGCGACGTCTACATCTGCGGCGAGTGCATCGACCTCTGCCAATCGATCCTGGATCAGGAGAAGCGGCGGCGTGGCACGAGCAAGCAACTCTTCACCACCATTCCGTCGCCTCGAGAGATCGTCGGCCACCTCGATCAATACGTGATCGGCCAGCAGCACGCAAAGCGGGTGCTCGCGGTCGCCGTCCACAGCCACTACAAGCGTCTCAACCTCGGCAGCGAGGGGGGCGACGTCGAGGTCGACAAGTCCAACATCCTGATGCTCGGCCCTACCGGTTCGGGCAAGACGCTGCTGGCCCGTACGCTGGCCAAGATTCTGGACGTGCCGTTTGCCATCGGCGATGCCACGACGCTCACTGAGGCAGGCTACGTGGGCGAGGACGTGGAGAACCTGCTCCTCAAACTGCTCAACGCCGCCGATTTCGACATCGAGGCCGCCCAGAGGGGCGTGCTCTACATCGACGAGATCGACAAGATCGGCAAGACCAGTCAGAACGTCTCGATCACCCGCGACGTCTCCGGTGAGGGCGTGCAGCAGGCGCTCTTGAAGATGCTCGAAGGCACCGTGGCCAATGTGCCGCCCCAGGGCGGCCGCAAGCACCCCGAGCAGCAGTACATCCAGATCGACACCTCGAACATCCTCTTCATCTGCGGTGGCACGTTCGTCGGTATCGACAAGATCATCGCCCGCCGGCTCGGCAAGCGGACGATCGGCTTCGGTCAGCCCAGCGGCTACCGCGGCGACGCCGATCTCTCGGAACTGCTGCCACAGGTCGACTCCGACGACATTCTTGAGTTCGGCCTGATCCCCGAACTGGTGGGCCGTCTTCCGGTGATCTCCTCGCTGCAGCCGCTCGACGAGGGCGCACTCGTGAAGGTGCTTTGCGAGCCGAAGAACGCGCTCGTGAAACAGTATCAGAAGCTGTTCGGCGTGGAGAACTGCAAACTCGAGTTCACAGACGAGGCGCTCGTGGCGATCGCCCGTCGGGCAATGCGGAAGGAGACCGGTGCCCGCGGGCTGCGGTCTATCCTGGAGGACGTGATGCTCGACATCATGTTCGACTTGCCGGAGAACAACGGCAGCACCTACGTGATCAACGAGCGAAACGTCGCGGGAACGGAGCCAGTGGTGCCGATCCGCGAGGCGGCCCGGCACAAAAGCGCGTAAGCCTCAGCTAAAACTCGGCTAAAATATACCGAGCTGATCGCGGGCGTCGTCGGTCATGCGGTCGGGCGTCCAGGGTGGATCCATCACGATCCTCACCTCGACGGCCGCGATCGACTCCCGGCTGCCGACCGCCCGCTTCGTGTCGGCGATCAGCTGTGGGCCGGCCGGGCAAGCCGGACTTGTCATCGTCATGTCGATCGACACCTGCTGCTTGCCAGGGGTATCGGCCGACGGAGAGAGCGTGACGCCGTAGATCAGTCCCAGGTCGACGATGTTCACGAACAACTCCGGATCCTTCACTTCCTTGAGCCACTCGCGGACCGCCTCTTCGCTGGGGGCACCGTCCGTCGTCGTCGTGCCACCAGGGCCTGGCGTCGATGGTGCTGCCGCCGGCGTGTCGGCGGAGGGGGTCGATACAGGAGGGGCTTCAGCCGCGGCTGCGGCGGTGTTGGTCGGCGTGTAGCTGCGGAAGTCGGACGCCTGGTTGTTGGGGCCGGGCGTGGCCCCCGGGCCGGAATCCAGTGCCACCCAGACGCCGCCAGCGTCCACCTTCACGGCGTGGGCCCGGGTCGGCCGTACGGCCGGCATCGAGAGGGCGGCTCCGGTGCGGATGTCGAACTTCGCCCCATGTCGCGGACAGGCGATCTTGTAGCCCACGAGTTCGCCGTCGACGAGCGGGCCACCGTCGTGCGTGCAGACGTCGTCGATCGCGTAGAAGCGGCCCTCCACGTGGAAGAGCGCGACCACCTCGCCCTCCACTTCGACCAGAAGCTTGCCCGGATCGGAGACTTCCGATACGTCGGCCACGCGGATGAACTCAGGCATCGTGTTTATTCCTTCAGCTGATACGGCGAATGCGGCTGCCGATCGCCCGGGCCAGAGCTTCGCGGACCGGAAGAATCGTGATTCGATCGAAGACCTGCTGGAAGAACCCGGCCACCACGAGTCGCGCCGCCTCGTCGGCGGAGAGCCCGCGGGCCTGAGCGTAGAAGATCTGCTCCTCGTCGACGCGGCCGCTGGTGGCGCCGTGCGTGCAGCGGACATCGTCGGCCTCGATCTCGAGCCCTGGAATCGAGTCGGCCCGGGCCTCTCGCGAGAGCATGAGATTGTCGTTTCGCTGGTAGCCGTCGGTCTTCTGCGCGGCCTTGTCCACCTTGATCATGCCTCGCCAGACGAGCCGGGAGCGGTCTTGCAGTCCGCCCTTGTAGAGCAGGTCACTCTTGCAGCCCGGGGCCTCGTGATGCTGGAGCGTGTTGTAGACGAGCTGTTGGCGTCCCTCGGTGAACATCACGCCGTTGACCTGGGCCGATGCGCCGCGGCCCGCGAGCGCGACATCCTGAGCCACCTGGGAAAGCCGGCTGCCGAGCGCACCGAGCGTCCATTGCAGACGGCCTTGCTCGTGTACTACGGCCTTTTGACGGGCGAAGTGCCAGACGCCCGTGCTCCAGTTTTGCAGGTTGACCATCCGCAGGAAGGCGTTGCGTCCGACGACGATCTCGGTGCCGCCGCAGTGAAAGCCAGAACCCGCCCCGCCAGCGCTGCCGCCGCCTGCCGTCTCGGTGAGCACGGTTGCCTCCGCGCCCTCGCCGAGCACGACGAGCACGTGCGAGGTGTCGACGCCGCCCTCACCGAGCCCCGAGAGCACGTGCAGCGGCTCGGCGATCCGCACGCCGGGAGGCACGTAGAGCACCGTGCTGGCTGTGTGAAACGCCGCATGCAACGCCGCGAACCAGTCGCACGTAGAGTCGATCACGGAAAACCAATGCCGCTCGAACAGGTCGCCGTGCGAGGCGAGCAGCCGCTCGGCCGAGCCGAACAGCACGCCCCGGGCGGCGAGAGCCGGATCGAGCTGTTCGTGGAGCACATGGCCATCGAGCGAGAGCAGGCGTCCTGCGAGTCGCGTGCTGGTGCCGGCTGTCCGCGGCGCCTCGTCGAAAAACGACTCCCCGCCAGAGGTGTCGCCCGCCAGGAAATCGGCGAGCAGGCCCGTTGGCACCGGAGCTTCGGGGCCGGGGCGGCGACGCGGGCCCCATGCCTTCGGCTTGAACAGGCGGATGTCGGTACGCATCCAGTTCTCGTTCCGACGATCGGGCAGGGCGAGTGATTCGAGTCTGTCGAAGGCCACGCGACGGCGATCGTTCGCCCAAGCAGGGGCTGCCTGGCCCGCTTGCTGATCGGCGAGCAACCGGTCGAAGCCTGCGCGGTCGAAGGTGGCGGAGAGGACGGGAGCTGCGGAAGTGGTCATGGGTGTGGAGGTCATCGGATGCGGATCAACCCACCGAGCCTTCCATCTGCAACTCGATGAGCCGGTTCATCTCGACGGCATACTCCATCGGCAGTTCCTTCACGAGCGGCTCGATAAAGCCACTCACGATCATCGTGCTCGCTTCGGCCTCGGTGAGCCCGCGGCTGGTGAGGTAGAAGAGTTGCTCCTCGCCGATCTTCGACACGCTCGCCTCGTGGCCGATGGAAACATCCTGCTCCTCGATCTCGATGTAGGGGTAGGTGTCGCTGCGGCTTTTGTCGTCGAGGATCAGGGCGTCGCAGACCACGCTCGACCGGCTCTTGCGGGCACCCGGCTCCACGCGAACAAGGCCGCGGTAGCTGGCCCGGCCGCCGTTCTTGGAGATGCTCTTGGAGACGATCCGGCCCGACGTGTTGGGGGCGGCGTGCACGAGTTTCGCACCGGCGTCCTGATGCTGGCCCGCCGAGGCGAAGGCGATCGAGAGGATCTCACCGCGGGCCCCGGGCTCCATCATGTAGACGGCCGGATATTTCATCGTCAGATGGCTGCCGAGGTTGCCGTCGATCCACTCCATCATCGCACCCTCGTAGGCCATCGCCCGCTTGGTGACGAGGTTGTAGATGTTGTTGGCCCAGTTCTGGATCGTGGTGTAGCGGCAGCGGCCATGCTTCTTGACGACGATCTCGACCACTGCGGAGTGGAGGCTCTCCGTGGAGTACATCGGTGCGGTGCAGCCCTCGACGTAGTGCACCTGGGCGCCCTCGTCGACGATGATCAGCGTCCGCTCGAATTGCCCCATGCTCTCGGCGTTGATCCGGAAGTAGGCCTGCAGTGGGAATTCGATCTTCACGCCCTTCGGCACGTAGATGAACGAGCCACCCGACCAGACGGCCGAATTGAGGGCTGCGAACTTGTTGTCGGTAGGCGGGATGATCCGGCCGAAATACTCGCGGAGCAGGTCGGGGTGCTCGCGGACCGCGGTGTCGGTGTCGGTGAAGATGACGCCCTGCTTCGACAGGTCTTCCTGCAGCGAGCCGTAGACCACCTCGCTCTCGAACTGCGCCTTCACGCCCGAGAGAAACTTCCGCTCGGCCTCGGGGATGCCGAGACGGTCGAAGGTCTTCTTGATGGCATCGGGAACTTCTTCCCAGGTCTTGCCCTGCTGCTCGGCGGGCTTCAGGTAGTAGAAGATGTCCTGGAAGTTGACGGCGACGTCGCCGCCCCAGTGGGGCATCGGCTTGGAGTTGAAGATCTCGAGCGACTTGAGCCGGAAGTCGCGCATCCAGGCCGGCTCGCGCTTCATCTCCGAGATCTGCGAGACGATGTCCGCATCGATGCCGCGGCGGGCCTTGAAGATGGCCGGCGAGTCGGTGCGGAAGTCGTACTTGTTGATCTCGCCGATGGCGTCGCCCGTGCCGATCGCGATCGTGCTCGAGTCGATAGAGGGCTGATTGAGTCCGGTGGCCATGGTGGGTTCCTGCTGGTGTCGGACGGTGGTGTCAGGCGGTGGTGGTCTGGACGGTTTCGTTGCCGAGGGCATCCTTCATTGACTGCTCCGCTGCGGCCGCCTCGGGATAGGCCGCACGGATCCGCTCGTAGCCCCTCTTGTGCAGTTCGGCGGCCAGTTCCGGTCCGCCAGATTCGACGATCCGGCCACCGAGCATCACGTGCGTGCGGAGCGGGATGTTGTGCTCGAGCAACTGTTCGTGGTGCGTGATGATGAGGATGCCCATCTCGGCGCCACCGATGCGGGCGATGCTCTGGCTGGCGAGCCGGACGGCGTCGGCGTCGAGGCCGCTGTCAGTCTCGTCGAGGATCGCAAACTTGGGGCGGAGCATGGCGAGTTGGAGGATCTCGGCCCGCTTCATCTCGCCGCCGGAAAATCCGTCGTTGACGTACCGTCGGGCGAATTCCGTGTCGATCGAAAGATCGGCCATCTTCGCCTTGAGTTCGTTGCGGAAGTCCCGCATTGGCATCAGCTCATGGCCTTCCTTGCGATCGGGATTGCGGACGTTGGTCACCGCATGCCGCAGGAAGTCGGCCAGCCGCACGCCGGGGATCGACATCGGCCGCTGAAAAGCGAGGAAGACACCGGCGCGGGCCCGTTGGTCGGGTTCCATCGCGAGCAGATCGTGGCGGGTGCCATCGGCCTCCACCAGTTCGATCGAACCGGCCGTGACCTCGTAGGACGGATGGCCCATGATGCAGTAGCCCAGCGTGCTCTTGCCGGAGCCGTTGGGGCCCATCAACGCGTGGATCTCCCCGCGGCCGATCTCCAGATCGACTCCCTTGAGGATCTCCTGGCCGTCCACGGCGGCATGCAGCCCGGAGATGACGAGTTTTTCCTGCGTGTGGGCGGTCATTCGTTTTCCTTTTCCGTTGGCTTCTGAGGGAGTGCCGCTCAGGACTGCACCTTCTGGTGGTCGAACACGAGGCTGCCGTCGGCAACCGGCGACACGACATAGCCGGAGTGGTGCGGCACCGGGAGTTCGTCATCGATCTTGCCCACGCTCCCGACCCGTTTGGCGATCCGCTGACCCTGGATCTTGTCCTGAATCCGCATCAGCCCCTCCAGCAGGCTTTCCGGACGCGGCGGGCAGCCGGGCACGTAGACATCCACCGGCACGACCAGGTCGACACCCTTCACCACGTGATAGCCCCATTTGAAGTAGGGTCCGCCGCCGGTGGTGCAGGCGCCCATGGCGATCACGTACTTGGGATCGGGCATGAGGTTGTAGAGGCGGCGCACACGGCTGGCCATTTTGTAGGTGACCGTGCCTGCCACGATCATGAGGTCTGCCTGACGGGGCGTGGCCCGGAAGGCTCCGGCACCGAAGCGGTCGAGGTCGTAGCGACTGGCGCCGGCCGCCATCATTTCGATCGCACAACAGGCGAGGCCGAACGTCATCGGCCAGATGCTCGACTGCCGGGCCCAGTTGATGGCCTGCTCGACGGTGGTGAGGACCATGTTTTCCTCAAACCGGCCTTCGATCCAGGGTGTCGGGTTGACCAGTGGCTGTGTCATAAGGGCTCCGCGTGCCAGGTGGGCGCGTGATGGTGTTGGTGGTAAGAAATCTTCGGCATTCAATGCTTCAGGCGGGTTTGATGCAAGTGGCACCGCTCGCCGACAGGGCTCTTTCATCTGCGGGCGGCGTCTGGTCGTTGGAGCCCACGGTAAATCGGCAGCAAAGGGCGCCGTCGAGCCGGCATTCCGACAGTCGCACGGCCGAGCCGACAAGATCCTGGAGCATCGCCCGTTCGGCGGCGCAGATGCCGCGGTCCTGCTCGGCCAGTTCGGGGTAGGGGCAGGCGTAGCTGGTGAGCACCGGGAGGCCATGGTTCGAGGGGTCGGAGGAGGGCTCCACGCCACAGGGAATACGGCGTTCCTGAAGGATTTTGGCCGTGCTTTCCAGCCGTTGCCGCGGTGTGGCACCGGATACCTCGTCGCGATACATCCCAGCCATCGCGGAGCCGATCCGTGAGATCAGTCCCTGGCGAACGGCCGGTTCGCGGACACTACGGATTTCCCGCCAGAGTACCAGCGCCAGATCGCGGAAGTTGTCGCCGCCGGTCCGCCGGCCTTTTTCAGTCAGGCTGTAGACATGCGAAGGCCGACCGCGCAGGCGATTGCCGCCGGGCTCCCCCGCGGCGGAAAGCCCTTCGGAAACGGTAGTGCGGCCGACCAAACCGGCCCGCATCAGCCGATCGAGCCGCTGGCGGACCGCGGTTGCCGTCACGCCCAGACGCTTGGCGAGATCGCCGACCCCAAGCCTGTCATCCACCCGGAGCAGTTCGATGACAGCTGCATCGGAGGCACGGAACTCGGCGGGGGCGGGATGAAGATTCATACCCGTATTCTATGTGCTTACTGATTTTTAACAAGTTGTCTTGCGAATAATCGCCCGCGACCTTCGCGTGTGTGCACCTTCCCATGATCCCATCGCTTACGCTCCGGGCTTGTGTGGCCGTTTCCATAAAAGCCCCCGGCGGAAGCCGGGGGACACCGGGTTTGAACACCACCCAACGTGCCATGCTGATCCGGGAATGCCCAACGGCGCGGTGTCCCCGGACTTCCGTCCGGGGCTTCTTGTCAAACGTGCGCCAGGCCTGGAGGGCCGGGTCAGCACCAGCGGGCGGAGGCCCGTCAAGAAAAAATCGCACGATGCGATGTTTTTCGTGCAGCAACGTCCCCGGACTTCCGTCCGGGGCTTCTTGTCAAACGTGCGTTAGCCCCCTGCGGGAGGCTGCCTCGGGAAGCTCGTCTTCATGGCGTCGAGGAACTCCTCACGGGTGGTCACCCGCGACGCCTTCCCGCGGAAGTCGCGGGCGCCCGGCAGGCCCTGCGCATAGGCACAGGCGAATTTTCGCATCAGCAGCGTGCCCCGCTCGACGCCGAACCGCTGGCAGACCAGGTCGTAGTGATGGAGCACCAGTTCCCGCTGCTCATCGAGCGTGGGATCGGGCGGCATCGGCTCGCCCCGCAGGAGCGCCGCCACCTGAGCGAAGATCCACGGCCGCGCGAGCGCCTCCCGGGCGATCATCACGCCATCGACACCGCTCTCGCGGAGCCGTGCGACGGCGGTCTCGGCGGAATCGATGTCGCCGTTGCCCACGACCGGCATCCGCGACACGCTCCGCTTCACCTCGGCAATCGCCTGCCAGTCGGCCCTGCCGGTGAAGAACTGCGATGCCACGCGGCCGTGCACCGTGAGGCACGAGGCCCCGGCCTCTTCGATCCGCTGGGCCACCTCGATGGCGGTGCGGCAAGTGTCGGCGCAGCCCAGGCGGATCTTCGCCGTGACAGGCACGCCATCGCAGGCCTCGACCACGCGCCGCACGATCGTGCCGACGCGTTCGGGATCCCGCAGCAGCCACGACCCGCTGTGGGCCTTCTCCGTCACTTGGCGGACAGGGCAGCCGAAATTGAGGTCGACGACGCTGACGAGAAAGTCCTTGGCAAGCCGACGGCCGACCTGGGCAAGATTATCGGGATCGTTGTCCCACATCTGCACGGCCAGCGGCCGCGGCTCCTCCCGCACGCCCCAGAGGCGGTCGGGATGCTCGCCGCGGTGCGTCTCCATCCAGGTGGCGCTGCGGGCGGCGATC
>Ga0214919_10001536_pt1 | contig 37546 bp, 27 predicted proteins | sample LL1503_MetaG_FD_177994 | JGI IMG/M metagenome (GOLD analysis project Ga0214919, IMG submission 177994) | Freshwater microbial communities from Lake Lanier, Atlanta, Georgia, United States - LL-1503 | ecosystem: Environmental > Aquatic > Freshwater > Lake | place: USA: Georgia | collected...
TAAATATCTTGATTAATACACGCATATACTTTAAAATTTGCAGGAACTGATTTTTCTAAAGCACAACTATTATTAATTAAAAAGTTCCCTAAAAATCGAGTATTATTATAACAAGCTATACTATACAAGTTATAGTTTAATTTATAAATAAATTTGAAAATATTACTATAATTATCTAAAATTATGCCTAAATATATATGATAATTACTATTTATTAATAAGGGTAATACAAGTTTATATAAATTTAATTTACATGTAAAATTGTTTAAATCATTACTTGTTAATTTGTCTAAATTAAATGAGTTATAATTTAATACATTATCAAGTATAAAATAATGTTTCATAACTTTATTTATTGTTTTATAAAAATAAATACCATTTAATAATACATTATTAAAACATAAACGCTTATCATAATTAATATTATAATAATAAAACTCATTTGTTTCGTCAGAAATATTAGAATAATTATTAATAAATATTAATAAGCACAATAAATCCTTTTTATAATAAGTAAACCATAAATATGCCTTTCTACCTTTAGGTTTTAATACATAATAGTGTGCATTATCTATTAAATGTGAAATATTAAAACTATTACTATATAATTTTATGTTGGGAAATCGATGCACTATATGCTTATTAGCGTTAAATGCTAATAGTCCATTTTTTTGTTTAGATTCCATAGTATTTGATGTCAAACTATTTTATAATAATTAACTATTTCAGTTTTATATAATAATAAATCAATTATTTATAAAAATAAAATAAATATGTGTTTAAGGTTTAATTTTTTGCAAAAATTCAGTTAATTCATCTTTCATTGTGTCGTTGGTTATATTATTCTTTAGGTCATCTAATAAAGTAGATGATATATTTATTTCGTCTAAAAATACACTATTATTTGGTTTAACATTATTTAATTTTGAAGTATCTTTTTCTATTGAAAAAGTATTATAATAATCTTTTATTTTAGTATTTGTTAAATTATTTTTAAAAAACAAATATAAATTATGTATTAGAAAAATTAATATACTATAAAGCAAAGTCCATTTTATAATATATAAAATCATATACTTTGTATATTAATTAAAAAATTAATACTCAATTAAAACTTATTAATTTTAAATTAATGTATATATAATATAATGTATATTATATAATGTATATATAATATATATATTATATATAATGTAATGTATATTATATTATATATAATATATATATATTATATATAATGTAATGTATATTATATAAATGTATATATAATATATAAATAATATTTAAACAATTAATAGCAAGTATTTATTAATTGGACTATGATATATTGTATTACATTTAAAAATTCATGTTTTAAAAAAATAAAAGTTAAAAGTATTGATATGGAAAATATATATAAAAAATGTGGTTACAAATCAAACTGCAATTTTAAGAAATTATATGAATGGGATTGTTCTTCTAATGTTATTGAATTATGGTCTAAGGAAGACAATAATGTAAAAACATACAATAATCATCCATTATTAGTTAAATATAATATTAAAGTAAATAACAATAATAAATGTATCTTTTTATTAAAAAGTGGTACAAATTATATTACTCTGGAAAGTGAATTATTTTCTAAATTTTTTAATTTACCAGATATAATAGAAAATAATAGTAATGACATTAGTGAAAAATTAACAAATGAAGAAAATACAGCGTTAAATGAAATAGTAAATATAGATACACTTCCCAATATAAATAAATTAATTGAAACTAGTAATAATAGCGATACTAGTGATACTCATTCTGAATTAAGTTACGAATTATATTGCTATTCCGATGAAGATGAAATAAAGTAAAATAGTAAAATAGTAAAATAGTAAAATAGTAAAATAGTAAAATAGTAAAATAGTAAAATAGTAAAATAGTAAAATAGTAAAATAATTTAAAATAATAAAAATTGATATAATAATAATATATTAGTTATATTATTATTATGAGTAAATATTACAGAAAAATAAATGATCCTGAATGTTTTAGAGCAAATGTTATTAGCAAATTAAATGCTATTATTAATAATCAAAACTATAGCGAAAATTTTGAAAAAGGTATTTATAATTATACTTTAAAAGTATGTGAAGAAAAAAATCTATTGAAAAAATGGACTAATGAGGTATTTGTCTTAATATATATAGAAAAATTAAGAACACTTCTAATAAATTTAAAAGATGCTAATTTATTAAATAAAGTATTATCTAAGACACTTAAACCACACGAGTTTGTTTTTATGAATCATCAAGAATTACGACCAGACTTATGGGATAGTTTAATAGAAGAAAAAAAAATTAAAGATGAAAATAAATATACTCCAAAAATTGAAGCGTCAACAGATAACTTTATTTGCGGAAAATGTAAATCTAAAAAATGTACATATTATCAATTACAAACACGAAGTGCAGATGAACCAATGACTACATTTGTTACATGCTTAGACTGTGGAAATAGATTTAAAAGATAAAATAGTAAGGTTTATAAAATAGTAAGGTTTATAAAATAGTAAGGTCCTGCAGTTTCCAATATTCAAAAGTATTATTAGGAATTGGTCGTTGAATAATAAAAGGTAGCACTTTTTGTTCTAGTTCCATTAATGCTACTATATTATTATCTATTATTTTTTCATTAATACTAATATATGGTTTACATCCACTATTTAACTGTTTTAAACGCATACCCAATACTTTTGTTTTTTCATATTTAGTTAATAATGGCATGGTTTTGTGTAATTCATCTACAATAATTCCATCCTTATTTTTTATTACTTTACACAATTCTTTAATTTCATTAAAATTTTTATATAAACATTCATTGTGAAAATTCAATATATGATTTTTTTTAAAATCATCATTAAATTTATTGAAATCACTGTCATCTAAATCTTCTGCTTCATGGTCATATTTGTTATATGCTGTTTTTTCACTATCAAAAATACTTTTTTTACCAAGTTTATCGTCATTATCAACTTTTTTGTCTCCTAAATCTTTATAAATACTTGTTCCATCATCATTATCATCATCATCATCTCCTTCATCGTCATCATCATCAATTATAGTATCATCATTAATGGAATCACTATCATCACTTAGACCATTATCTTGATCTGCACCTGCATCAATTTCTGGTTCTACTTCTGGATCAACCTCTAGATCAACTTCTAGTTCTGATGGTTCATTAATTGTTATGGTATCATTTTTCATTTTATAACTTATATATAAATAGTATTAAAAAATATTTATATCAATTATATTTTTTAATACTAATTTATATTTTTTAAATTAAAAAATATTTATACTATACAATTTTTTAATACTAATTTTTAAATAATAATTTTTAAATAATAATTTAAAAGTTAACATTCAATTTGTTTTCCAAATAAAATCACAATGACTACATAAATATAAATATTTCATAGAAGTATTATCATATCTAATATATATAATTTCTTTTTTTTGCGGATCAAACCCCTCATTATTTGTTTCACATATGCTATTTGGACATTTAATACTATTGATTCGCGGTAAAGTAATATCTAATTTTGTATATTTATTAATATGAATATTATATTTATCTTCTGTTTTATTAATATTTTCTTGCAATATACATTTATTTACATCTAAAATTTTGTCATCAACATTTCCACAATTTCTGCAATAATAAACAATTTTATCACACTCTTCTTCTTCTAGTTTTATATAATACATATTACTGCAATTAGTACAAAAATTCATAACTAATGTGTTATATAATATAAGTTATACTATTTAAATAATTAAAATTATTAATCAATTTTACATAATAATAATTCTAAATAATAAAAAAACTATTTCTATAATATTGAGACAATATTAGTCTTTTATAAAAAGTTAAATAAATACCAAAAGTTGACTTTAAAATATACTAATAAATTAAATACTAAATATTTATCTGATTTATTGAGTTCATTAAAAATTATTCATACATTATATAATAATTGATATTCCACGATTTCCTTTAATAAATACGAGTTCATATAATGAAAACAATCCTTTTTTATAGCTCTCATCATTAAGTATATCGTATATAAAAATATTATCATAGTCGTTTACTTTTTTATTTTTAAATGTAAAATCTACATTCTTATAATTATGCATTAGTGAGCCGATGTTCCAATTATTTTCAATTATTTTACGCGACATTAAAATTTCCTTTAAATATATAGCATCATTAAATGATGTTACATAACTTTCCATAGTAAATATATTACATTTAATTAAATATTCCAATGTTATTATATTCATTGAAAATATATAACTTTGAACATGAGCAGCAATATTACAATTAACACCCATAGCATTTATAGTGCTACCAAATAATTTTATATTATCTTTTTGTAATCCATTTATATATATATCAGTCCATTTTTGATTATTATTCATAAATGGACCAATTACAGAAGAATTTACAAATATAAAATAGTCATAGTTTTTATATAAATTATTAGTTAATAATGCATCACTCCATCCACCGAAATCGTAACCAATATTATCTCTTGCTAAAAAACTTACATTTTCAGGCAAACTATGTAATTTAAAATTAATGTTATTTGAGATAATAATAAAATGAACATTTTTATCATTAAATACGCAATATTTTAAAAAATGTTTCACTCTATTATTATATTCATGAAAAACATATAATACAAGTATTTTTTTTAATTTATTCTCATCACTTAAAATTGATTCATTGTTTTTTAGTTGTAAAAAATCAACTGATATTTGTGGTTGGTTGATAGGTTGAACCAATTCTATTAAGTCATCTTTATTATTTATTGATATTTGTGGTTGGTTTATTTGTGGTTGGTTTATTTGTGGTTGGTTGATAGTTGGATTTGGTTTTATTACGTTAAATTTAAAATTCATTATAATTATTATGAATTATATTTTATATTAATATTTTTATTTTATATTAATATTTTTATTTTATATTAATATTTTTATTATACATAATAATAGTTTAATCTTTTTAATCTATTTTAATCTCCAATACTAAATTATAAAGTTTTTCATATTCTAAATAAAAGGTTAAATTATACATTGAAATAAAAATTTTCTTCTTTTTTTGAAAAGTTATTTCAGATCCTTCATTTTTATCAGATTCATCAATAAATTTGGTATATTTAATTTTATTATTATTAATATATTCAATAATATTAGTTTTATTATTTATAAATGTTTTATATATTATATTTTTAAATTTATACATTATTAGTATATCATCTTTATTAGTGCTATTATTAGTATTATTGTTATTATTATTATTAGTGTTATTATTAGTATTATTATTAGTGCTAATATTAGTGCTAATATCAGGAGTATAATTTTGTATATAATTTATAATTTTACATATTGAAAATTCAACATTTTTATATGTTACTAAATAATTATATTTTTCAATAGCATTATTATTTTCTTGAACACCTGGTTCATTTAATAGTGGATTCGCGCACAATACTGTTACCAATGTAAATAATATTGAAAAGATTGATTGACACGCACTCCAATTTTCACCAGACCATGTATTTAATATAGATAAACAAACTTTTCCATTTGAATACAAATTAGGATTAAAACGCATAGTGCCATCATTTGTTAAATAATTAACTAGTGGTGGTGCAAAAGGATAGTTTTCCGGAAAAGTAAATTCAAAAAAATAATAACCATAAGCATATGGAGTGCTATTATTTCCAATAATTAGAGCATAACCTTTAAATACATTTTCATCATCATGTTTATAATATATATTTTCCCTACTTAAAGACTCTTCATTATTTAAAATATATTTAACATCTTTCGCTATTCTTTTAATTGCACTGTTATTTGTATACATAATAGTAATAATATTAGAATGTTAGTTTTAATATTATTTTTATTAATAATAATAATATTATAAAAATTGAAATAAAAATATATTATTATATAATAATAATACATTATTATGACAAGTAATAGTAATAGTAATAGCATTAGAAGTTCATCATCCAAATGGGATGAATATTTATTATCACATAAATCGGAAAAAGGAGGAACTATTAGTCATACAAAAATTGGTTCTAAAGAAGCAAATATCTATGCGGGTAGTTATAATATTGTAAATATGCCCGAATTTTGGTCTAATTATTATAGTCATGTTTTTGAACAAAAAAATAAAGAATATTTGACTGAAAAACAATTAATAGAAGATGGTCCATTATTGGTAGATATTGATTTAAGATATGCTACCACTATTAATAGTCGACAACATAATAAGAATCACATTATTGATTTAATTGTATTATATGCAAATAAATTAAATTTAATATATACTATTCCAAATAAATCTACTATTAATGTGTATGTATTGGAAAAATCAGATGTTAATATATGTGAAGACAAAGTTAAAGATGGAATTCATCTAATATTTACTATTAAAATGGATAAATCACATCAATGTGTTTTGCGGAAAATGATTATTGAAGAAATTGGAAATATTTGGGATAATATACAAAATACAAATTCATATGAAGATGTATTTGACGAAGGAATAACAAAAGGGTTTGTAAATTGGCAAGTATATGGTTCAAGAAAACCAGATCACAAAGCATATAACTTAACATATTTTTACGAATTAACATATTTAACAGAAAAAGAAGATGAAGACCAAGAAGAAACATGGAATTTTAAAGAAGTAAACATTTCTAAAATTAATATGCGAGAACATTTACCATTAATGAGTGCGCGTTATAATGAGCATCAAAAGTTTGAAGTCAAAAAGAACGATGACTTATTAAAAAAAATAGACTATGAAAAAAGTGAATTAAATGTTAAACAACGAAAACCAAGCATAAATATTATTAGTTCTAAAATAGATATTAACATGTATGATTTTAGTAAAATCACTGATGTTTTAACATTAGATAGTTTACTTGAAAGTTTTATGGAGGAAATTGCAAACAGTGATTATGAAATAAAAGAGACACATCAATTTACTATGATTTTACCCAAAAATTATTATGGTCCCGGTTCTTATAATAAATGGATAAGAGTGGGTTGGGCATTAAAAAACACTCATGAAAAGTTATTTTTAACATGGCTTAAATTTAGTTCGCAATGTGAAACCTTTAAATTTTCGCAATCACAAGTATCAGAACTATATGCATTATGGAAAAATTTTGATGTTAAAAATAGCGATTGTTTAACTAATCGATCTATTATGTTTTGGGCCAAAACAGATAATTATTGTGAATATGATAAAATTCGTAAAGAAACAATAAGTTATTACATAGATCAAACTTTGCAAACCATGATTTTAAAAGACAAGGTTGCTGAGTTTGATTTGGCAGTTGTATTATATCAATTATTTAAAGACCAGTTTGTTTGTGTTAGTATTAAAAATAATGAATGGTATGAATATAAAAATCATAAATGGAATGAAATTGATTCGGGTAGTACATTACGATTATTAATTTCTAAAAAAATGCACGATATTTATTGTAAAAAATCCCAAGAACTTATTGAAACAATGATTAAAAAAGAAAATAATGACGAAAATACAGAAAATTTAAAAACTCGCTCTTTAAAATTAGGAGATATATGTATATTACTAAAAACAACAAGTTGGAAAAATAATATTATGAAAGAAGCAAAAGAATTGTTTTATGATAAAAATTTTATGACTAAGTTAGATGCAAATCCTTATTTGATGTGCTTCAACAATTATGTTATCGATTTTAAATCAAAGATTCATAGAAAAGGTAAACCAGACGATTATATTTCTAAATGCACAAATATAGATTATATTCCATATACAAATTTAAGCGACAATGCTAATTGTTCATTAATTCAAGAAATAAATAAATTTATTGATGAACTATTTCCAGACAAAGAACTTCGACGTTATATGTGGGAGCATTTAGCATCAATTTTGATTGGTAAAAATGATAATCAAACATTTAATATTTATACGGGCAGTGGTTGTAATGGAAAATCAAAGTTAGTAGAATTAATGAGTCGATGTTTGGGAGATTATAAAGCAACTGTTCCAATTACATTAATTACACAATCTCGCAATTCAATCGGTTCTACATCATCAGAAGTAGTTGCATTAATGGGCGTTCGTTATGCTGTAATGCAAGAACCAAGTAAAGGCGATGTTATTAATGAAGGCATTATGAAAGAAATTACAGGCGGAGACCCAATTCAAGCACGAGCATTATTTAAAGACAGTGTAACATTTACACCACAATTTAAATTAGTTGTGTGTACTAATGTTTTATTTGACATTAACACAAATGATGATGGAACTTGGCGTCGCATTCGTATTTGTGATTTTATGTCAAAATTTACAGATGCTCCTTATGAAAACGAGGATAAATTTCCAAAAGCAAATTTCCCATATCAATATTTAATCGATCAAAAAATCGATGAAAAATTCACAGTGTGGGCACCATTATTAATGTCTAAATTAGTAGATCTAGCCTATAAAACAGAAGGTAAAGTTAATGATGCTAAAATAGTAACATCAGTTAGTGATAATTATCGTGAAGCGCAAGACTATTTAACTGAGTTTGCAAAAGAAAAAATTACTCGAATGCGCGAAGGAATAATTAAGAAAACAGAATTGCTTGAAGAATTTAAAAATTGGTATACTATGAATTATGGACGAGCATCTTTACCAAATGGAAAAGAAATAACAGATTATATGGATAAGCAATATGGTAAAAATAAACGCGGAAAATGGAATAATGTTATTATTAACTATAATAACGAAAGTGATAATGAAGAACAATAAAAACAATGAAAACATTTCTTAGACTATTTCATTTTTTCTATTAATGAATTATATGTTTGTGTATCTTCTTTTAAATTATAAAATTCTAAAGTATAAATATATCCTTCATATATTATATTCATTAAATAAGATAATATTATAGGTATTATCAAGTAAATAAATAATACTAATACTATTTTTTTATTAGTATATTGCTTTTCACTTATAAATTTTGAAAATATTAACCATAATACAAATAAACTGTAATACACAATAATATAATAAAAATATATATTTTTATACAAATCATAATTTGATACTAAATATGTATTTTTTCGATTATCTAGATGTGATAGTGTTTTGTAATTGTCTATTTTTTTTTGCAGATCTTCTAAAATAGCTACTTTGCCGCTAATTATGTCCGTCATAGAACTTCTATCCAATAATAATGTCTTATGATCTTCCACAAATGTTATATAATATTTATATAGCGTATTTAAATCATTAGTTTCATCAATTAAAAATCTTCGTATTGACTGTGTAGCATTAGTTTTACAGTCCTCTGCAAATCGAGGAGTATCTTTGAAAGCTCGATGTCTAGATTCTAACGATTGTCTTACAAATTTATATAATCCAATATCCTCAAAAGATTCAATGCTGGTTTCCTGAATATTAACTCCTCGTGTTGGGTTAAAATATTTTGTCACCCAGTCACTTACCGCCGCCGATTGTTCAGTAGCAAAATTGGGATTGGTTACTCCAGTAATGCCTGTTGCAACATGATTAATACCGTCAAATAAATCCTTATTTTCATCTATTATTGATGCTATAGTATCTTCTGCTTTCTCAGCACCTTCTTTACATTCGGTAATAACTTTTACGGCAGCCGCCTCACAATCACAATAGTTAAGTTTTTCGCACTTACCAGACATAGGTTCAACAGCACTTGCATTACTTGTATTAATATTTTCCACATAAGAACTATAAGTTGTTACCCAATCATTTTTATTTACTATTAAATTTGCATTTGGTCCAAGTATTTCATCAACTGCAGTTAAAAATGTATTTTCTGCACCATCACCAACTGCTTCACAACATCCTTTTATAACTTCTGGCATAACACGCTCACAATTACATTCATAACATGTCCTTTCTGATAGAGGTTTTGCTGCTTTATTTCCCATACTATATTATAACTAATATAAAACAATATATATTAATTTTAAATTAAATTTTTAACACTAAATTAAAAATTTAATTTAAAAATGTTTTAAATAATTATTTAGGCTATTAGACTGTTCATTACAGCAGGTGATGGTTGAATTAAATTTGCATTTAAAGCAGTATCATTTGAATAACTAAATGATGTTTGTATAAGACAGTCTTTTGCGCAACCTTGTCCAAATGATTCAATAATATTTGTATTTTTAGAATTTTTAGAATTTTTAGAATTATTAGAATTACCAAAATTTTCAAAATAGTTACCAAAATTTTCGGTCATTAAGCACCTATTTTTAGCATAATCATATAGCATACCATCATCACAACAATCTTGACCTACACAAGTTAATGTTAATGAAGTTAATGGATTTTTCTTTCTAATAAGGGTTCCATCTTTTTCTAATTGTGCAGCATTTCTATCATATGGAATACGAATTTTATCATAATTTATATTATCTCTCATATAAATATCAATAACTTTATATAAAATATATGCACTTGTAAAAAACAATATTGTTACTAAACATATTAATGTTATATTATTTGGAAGCAAGCCATTTTTGTTGGCGATTGCTAATGGAATAATAATAATACATGCAAAAATTATTACTAAAATTATGTTTAAATATTCTTTGTTGACTTTATCATTATAATTAATTATTTCAATATGTCTTAATTTATTTTGGTTATCTTGATTAAGTTTATCATATACATGTTTAATAGTAGATTCTTGACCATGCTCATTATTTATCATAAAATCACTTAACACATTTGTAAAAACATTGTCTTTTTTAATTAAAAATTCACCAACAGCATTATTAATTTCCGTTTCAATTAAATCTGGAGCTGTATATACTTTTGAATCATTTATTATATCAAGTAATAAATCATTAGTAACTTCTACATTTACCATTTATATACTTAGTATAACAAAATAAAATATAGATTATTATATGTGTAATTTTCTCAATAAAATTAAAACCATAAAAATAAAAATTACTGCCAATATTGAATAAACAGAAAAAATTATATTATTTGAATGAGCAACTTTATTAACACTGCTTAATCTCTCTTCATATAACATAGTATCCTTTTTTAATTTATTAATATGATTATTCGCATAACTTATTTCAGTAACTTTGCCTAAAGGGTCTACATATAACATAGTATTTTATATTTTTACAATATTATTTATAAATAGTATTAGTAATATAATTAAAATAAAATAACTAAATAACAATAATTCACTTATAATATCTGCATTATATAAAATTAACAATACTATTGTTAATATCATTATTACAAACAATATTAAATAAATACTATTTATTGAGTTATAATTTGTAAATAATGTGTTTTGCTTATTATTTAATATATCCGAATTATTATTTGTAGTAATAGAGTTATTTATCAAATTAATAAACGATATATCTCTCTTTGGTGTTAATAAAATATTTGCACTTATTTCATTATGACTTAAAGAATGATTAAACAAATCTGTAAACAATATATTTTTACTACTAAAAAATACCCGATTATTGACATCATTAATAATATTCAAAATATTATTATAAGTTTGAATTTTTTGGTATTCTAAATAGTCATAAAAATTTTTATTATTAATATTTGTTAAATCTAAACTTGAAGATTTGCTATGTAAATAATTTATATATGATAAATCATCAATAATATATTCAGTTTCTTCTAAATATCTATCAATATATTGAAATCCGCTTTTATTATCTTCAAAATAATATTTATTTACAAATCCATAACCATTGTATACTCCATAATCATTAGGAGGTAATATATTAGATTCACAATTTAAAGTCAAAGATATATCATAAGAACCAGAAATATCATTAAATAAAGTACATTTTTTAGTTGAGCTACTTATATCTGTCAATAAAAATATTTGACAATTACCTTGTGTGCATAATAATTCACACTCGGAATTAGAAGCAACATTTATAGGTGTTGAAAGTTTTGAAGTATTAATATCATAAAAGTTTGTTTTTCTATTTTTACATATATCTACATATTTTTCTGTGTCAAAATTCTCTTTTATAGTATTAACATTTGACACAGATGAGTCATAATATAAAACATTTATTAAATATATGTTTAAAATAATAACAATAATAATTAAAAAAACATTTAAACTATTTTTTATATTAGCATTACTAGCGTGTGCTTTAAAATAAGTAAATTTATTATGAAATTTACTTTTCATTTTCTACTTAATATGTTAATATATTTTATTTAATTAGTTAAAATATATTAAGACACATTTTAAAAAAATCATTATACACTGTTAATATTATACATTTTATAAAAAATATAAATTAATATAATTCCTAAACAATATATCAAATAATTAGAAGCTTTATTATATACAATATGTACAATTAATATTATTAATATTAATATAAATAAAAAATCAATTAAATTTGATACAAAACTATTAGCGGTCCCACTATTAGCGATCTCACTATTGGCGGTCTCACTATTGGCGGTCCCACTATTAGCAGCCCCATTTTGTTGACATGATTTTGAACTTGCACAGTCACATTTTTCATTTGGTTTACAATTACATTCAATTTTACTACAATTTCCATTAATACATCCTAAATAGTCTATTGAGTCAACAATAGACAAGTAAGAAACACTATTTTTACTTACTTGAGTTTCTTGCAATGATTGTTTATTGTTTAATAATGAACTATTTTGATAAATATCAAAAAATAATTCGTCTTCACTTATAGAAGTCAATTCTGTATTATTCATAATGAGTATTAATTAATATTATAAAATATTTTATTAATTAATATTTTATTAAATAATCCAATAACTAATAATTAATATTCAATCATTATTGCTATTTAGTAGCTACATTAGCATCTACCTTAGCATCTACTTTAGCATCTACCTTAGCATCTGCTTTAGCATCTGTTTTAGCATCTACTTTAGCATCTACTTTAGCATCTACCTTAGCATCTGCTTTAGCATCTGCTATAGCATCTGCTTTTACATTGGTAGTTGTATTATTATTGTTATTTACAATAGTGTTAGTAATAGTACTAAATAACGAACTAAGGGTTAAAACTTTCAAGTTTCTTGTTTTATAATATACAAAACAAGCAATTATTATTATTAATAATAATATACCATTTTCTACTATTTTAAACTGTGTTAAAAAAACATTATCATTTAATCTTCCATTATTTGCTCCACCAGAACCCAATAAACTAGCTAGTTCTTGTTTTTTATCAGCAATTCGTGTATTTAATGCCATAATAGTATTATTATCATTTTGTTTTAAAGAATTAATATTTGATAAATCAACGCTAATATCATTTAAATGATTTATTAAGTTAGTATATTTTAATTTTAAATTTGCAAGTTGAATATCAAACAACTGCTCTTTATCTCTTGTTGGACTACATATAAAATTTTTAAATGTAATATAAAGAGGACCACTGGTTTCGCTATTTGCTTCATTTATATACAATAACTCTTTATATGATTGTAATTCATTAAGTTTACTAGGATTATTATAATAACTTGTAGGACGACTTTGAAGAGAAGACATTACTCTTAAATTGCTCTCACTTAAAACAGGTTTTTTGTAATAAGCATATTTAGTTTTTGGAGCATATACCTGGTCATCTAATGTATATTTAAAACAGTTTTGACTTTGCGGAGCATTAACAGGAAATCTCCTAAATAAAATGTTATTACAAGTATCGCTTACATTTATTTTAGGTGTTGATCCAAATAAACTATTAAATAACTCAAGCATAGTATTTGTATTTACAATTGACCCTAAATTTGAACTAAGTCTTATTGGAACATAACAATTACTTAAAAATTCATTACTTATGCTACTTTGTGTGCTATAAACTAAAGATATATCATTCATCAAAAAAAAATTAGCATTTTTTCGTAAGGCTTCTGCTTGACATTCAGCAACACTATATACTATTGACTTATAAAATTCTGTATTTAATGATACATCAAAATTAGTAGTACTTGGTTGACTATAACATCCATCAAATTGATAAAAATTAGTATTTACATCTGTGCTCATTATTAAGTTACTATATATATATTATATTAAGTTATTTAATATATTTTACAAATTCTATAAAAATCCGATTTAATAGAAGTCCGACTAGCTCTCTCAATTTTAACAATATTATTTGGACGTAAACCAATAACAATTGCAACCGGACTAAAATATGATATATCAGGAATTTGTGTATTATCTAAAATATTATATTTTTTCATAAAAAGTTCTGTTTCAGTTTCAGTTAATATTGTATGTTTTGGAACTAAAATATGTTTTAATATATTAAATTGTAGTCTTTTTATATTTACTAATGAAATATAAATCTTGTCAGTAACCCAAATATCTTTAATATTTTCTAGTAATGTATCATTAGGTTCATCTTTAATAATAATCATTAAATCATCTTTTTTTTCTAATATTGATTCTAAATGAAATAAATCTTCCACAATGTCATAAATATTTTGAGGTTTAATTAATTTTGTTACATAATACTTAACATAAATTTTTTGTTTTGTTAATGCATTTTCTAACAACATATCTAATTGATTATTTTCTGTTAAAATGCCAACATCTGTAATACTAAAATTTGAATAATTAGCAATTGAAAATCCACGTTCTTCTAAAATTTCTAATAAATTTTTTCGCGAATTATAAATACTAATTATAGTACTATTTGACATGTTTTACTTTATAATATAGTATTAAACTTTATTATTATATCAATTATATTTAAAAATAATTTAAAAATAATTTAAAAATAAATTAAAAAATCACAATTTTATTGTCCCTCAAATTTTACCGTTTTACGTAGTTTGCTATCTTCAACATTAGTACTATTTGGATTTTCTAATTCTAAATTAGGTTGTAGTAATGTATCACTTACTTCTTTTAGTTCAGGTTCTTTAATTTGTATATTATCTGGTTGACTTGTCTCCGTCGGAATAGTTATAACATCATCTAATTCAGGAGGTGATATATTTTGAGTATCAATACTAATAGCTGGTTTACTACTTTCTTCTTCTTCATAATCTTCATCTTCAATTGCTTCGGCTGCTAAATATTTTTTATATGATTCTTCAGCTGCCCGTACTGCTTTTATTGATTCTGGATCAATAGAAGATTCATCGTCTTCATCTTCATCTTCATCTTCGTCTTTCTCTTCTTGTGATTCTGGTTCTTTTAATTTTAATGGTTCTTGTACTATACTTTCTGTGCTTTGTGTTTCCGGCATTAATAACGGTTTTTCATAGCGTTTGTGGTATTCATTTGTTTCTTTTGCAGTTAATTGTGTTAATTTTATGTTTTCTATTGTTTTAGAATAGTTCATTGATGTTAATTGGTCAATATTATCTTCTGTAATAATACGCATTTGAATATTCATTACTTGGAGTTCTTGCATCAATAGTTTAAAACTATAAGGTACTCGCACAATACTAAATGATTTTCCATATTTACTAATTACTTGCAAATTCATTGAATTTTCCATAGTATCAGAAAATTTTAATGGACCATCAGCAAAAGGACTAATAAACACATTTTTTGACTCATTATAAATCGCAATTGTTCCACTATTATTACATATAGCAATATAGTAATCATCTCCTCTTTTTAACATAGACTCTTTCAAAAAACTAGTTGCACCATGTGCAATTATACTGTCGCGCTCCATTTCACCAATACGAAGACCGCCATCATTTGCTCTACCTTGAACTGTTTGCCTGGTTAATGAAGTTCGCGGTCCCTGTGCACGATAATTTATTTTATCCTTAACCATATGTTTAAGACGCATATAATAACATGGTCCAATAAAAAAGTCCATACTTATTTGTTCTCCTGTTTCACCATTATATAATAACTCATTTCCAGTAGAACTATATCCAATATTGCGCAATAATGATCCAAAAATTTCATGCTTTGGACCCTTATTTACAAATGCTGTACAGTCTCCAAATCCACCATAATGAGCACATGCTTTGCCCATTAATGTTTCAACTAATTGTCCGATTGTCATGCGACTCGGTAATGCATGTGGATTAATTATTAAATCGGGTCTTATTCCTTCACTTGTAAAAGGCATATTTTCTTCCGGAATAATTAGTCCAAGTGTCCCTTTTTGACCACATCTACTGCAAAATTTGTCACCTTGAGCAGGTATTCGTTCTTCACGTATTCTAATTTTTGCAATTCGAAATCCTTCTTCACCTTCTGTAATAAATGCTTTATCTACAAACCCTAATTGTCCTTTTTTTGGCGTAATCGATGCATCTATAAAAATATTTGGATTTGCTAGATTATTTGTAACTTTCCCTATTACCACCTTTTTATCATCTAATGGTGTATTTTCACCAATTAATCCATTACTATCTAAATGTGAATATTCATAACCCGGTTTTTTTCCAACAACATTTAAAGTTTCAATATTTACAAATTTAGAATCAACATTAGTACCGGCCACTTTTGTGCTTTCTTCACGGGCTTCATACATATTAAAATAGGTTGTATTAAACATACCACGATTAATTGAACCTTCATTAAATAATATAGAATCTTCAACATTATAACCACCATAACAACCAATTGCCACAATAGCATTTACACCATAAGTATGTTCTTCATTATAAATATATTTCAAATAACGACTTTTCACAAGCGGAATTTGTCCATTATTTAAAACAACACCCATTTTATCAATACGATTTTGATAATTTGTATTATACAAACTAACACCTTGCTTACTTTGACCACAAGAAAATAAATCACGAGGCAATTGATTGTTTTCAGGAAAAACAATTTGATTACCCATAATTCCTAAAACTAAAGAAGGATGTATTTCAATGTGACTAGTAAATTTATTAATATGTTCAACATCCATGGCTATTAATGATGTTTCTGTTTCGGCTGTATCTAGAAAATCAATAATTCCACTCTTTTCCATTAAATCATTTAATGGATCAGGAACACTATCAGATTTATCATATAAATCTTTGAAGTTAAAGAAAACCCGATTTAATTTTATAAAATCATTTAAATTAATTGTTAACTCTTTTTTATCTTTAGTTAACATTTTTAACGGATTAAAACCAATTAATAATTCATTAAAATTATTATCACGAGCTAGCAATTTATCATAAATAAATTTTTTTTGATAAGAAATAACATTATTTTTTAAATAAAAAACAGGTCTTGTTAATCTACCTGAATCACTATAAATATAAATACTATCCTCTTTAATAGACCAACTTAAACTAGTATAAATAGGTAGCAATCCAATTCTACGATAATCTTTCAATAATTCTATTACTTCAACTGGTTTTGTTATAATACCAACCCAGGCCCCATTTACAAAGACTTTCGTACATTGAGCAATATATTCAATAGTACATTCTGTTAATAGTTCCATGAAAAATACTGTTCGCAATAATTCAATAATTGGTTTGCTCGAATAACCACTTGTTATAGTACAACCAATTGACATGTGTTTATGTAATCCAACATTACCTCCGTCTGGTGTATCAACCGGATCAATAATCCCCCACTGTGTTGAATGCAATAATCGTGGTCCTATTATTTTTGCACTCGAATCAAGCGGTAAGTTTAATTTACGCATATGAGATAAGAAAGAATTATATGATAAACGATTTAAATCTTGAACCACTTCCAAACGTTTTGTGTGCTCTTCTGCACCCCAGTTTCCTTTAAATGCTTTTCGAAAACCTATTTCCAAAATACGCTCTTTAAAATACTCAAAATAATTGTTTTCAATTAACCCAATAAAGTCATTTTGATAGAGTCCCTTTTTATAATAATATTCTTTGTCTATTTTTTGAAATATGTGTTTTTGCTGTAAACTATAATATTCTTTAAATAAATCATAAATAAGCGTTCCTGCAAGTTCCACTCTCTTAAATTTAAAACTATCGCGATCAGTTGAAGTTTTATCATTTTTATAAACTTGTAATAATTCTTTTACCATATGACCCAAAAAGAATGCTTTATTTATAAAATTATTGTCTCCAATATGTGGCAATAAATAATCCATCAAAATTTCTAAAACATGCGCTAACGTTTTTCCTTTTGTAAATGTGGCTAAATATTTTAATGCTACTTCTTGATTAAAAATATTACCAGCATCATGTATTGATGGAATAAAAAGTGCTATATAATTATCATATTTTTCTAAATCTAATAAACACATTTTAATAATTTCTTTGTCGCTCAAAACACCTAATGCACGCATCAAAATAAATAATGGTACTGGTTTTCTGATATTAGGAACATTGACTAATATTTGGTTATTGCTATGTTTTGTATCAGCGCGTAAAATTCTGATGCTTAATGTGCGTATTGGTTTAGAAGAATCTTCAGAAACTGATCTTATTTCCGCCGAATGACTATACAACTCATTAAAATCAGCTTTAACATATAACATGTTATCTGCAAACTTTTCTTGACTTATTAATACCTTTTCTTTACCATCAATTATAAAATAACCACCATAATCATTTTTACACTCACCCATATTAAACTTGACTAATGGATCAAGACTATTTAAAATACATAAATCAGAGTTTAACATAATAGGAAATTTTCCTAAATAAATTTTTTCTAATAAACTAGTTGTTTCTTTTAAATCTCCATTTGCATCTACTATTTTATAAATTACTTCAACATCAATATGAATTGTTATAGCGTATGTCATATTTCTTAGTCGGGCTTCATTTGGAAACATAAAGTGTTCTCTGTGTTCATCATATATTATTGGTTTTCCATAATATATGCGTTTTCCATCAACACCACCAATATATAATTCTGCCTTATAATTATATTCTTTTGTAGTATCATTTTGTTCTTTCATAATCAATATTGGATTTTTTTCTTTGAAAATATTATGAATCTTATTATTGAAAAAATCATTATATGACTCTAAATGGTGTTTAACCAATATATTTGGATCATTTGCAAACATTTTATCTATAACTAACCATCCTAGTTCTTCGTGATTAAATGAGTTAATTAAGGTATCATCTAATTTTTTAGATTTGTTAGCTGTGCTTTTATTCAGCACTGTTGTTTCTAATTTTGGTTCTGGTATTAGTTCTGGTTTTGTTTCTGATTTTGGTTCTAGTTTTGTTTCTAATTTTGGTTCTAGTTTTGTTTCTGATTTTGGTTCTAGTTTTGTTTCTGGTTTTATTATTATTGGTATTATCTTTGTTGTCATTAATATTAGTAGTATTAATTAATATTAATATTTTATATGTTAATCAATAATTATATAAATAATAATGTGGCTAATTATTATATTAATAATTTTAATACATTAATCCTATTTTACTATAAGAAACTATTATTAATCCCAATATAATAAATAGTAAAATAAAAGGCATTAGCACTAAAAACCACGATATTTCTTTATATCCAGCTTTACATAAAGCATTTAATATAAATGTCCAAAATAAAATATAGATTGCTTTGAAAATAAACATCATATAGGTGTTTGGTAAATCACACTCATATGCGCCTACGCAATATTTTGTTGTATTACCAAAATTTTGTACTGCAATTACAATAAATACAATTACTGACATTGCTAAATACACAAACGCGGGGCTGCATAAATTCCTAAAATCTTTCACAAATTTGTCATAATATGCCATTTTTTATTATATATTATATTATTATAATTTTATAATTTAAAATAAGTATTAAAAAAAGAAATAAAAAAATAATGCTATCTTTTTTATATTTCATTCATATTTGAAATTCCTAGTTATGTCTAATTATAAATTTTATATCCTGTTAAGATTTTTTCATAGTTAAATCTAACACTAGCTTCCGGTGTCTTTATTCTTTCCCAATGTTCTGGTGCTAAATATTTAATATATAAATATAATTTGTTTCTACCCATATCTCCACACCATAGATCTAAATCTTGCTTGCTATGTAAATTTTCAATTGACACAATAAAGTGAACCGCTTGCTTAATATCCATTTTATTTATTTACTTTAATATTTATAAAAAGCATTATAAATCAAATTTTAAATTCAATTTTTTTTAAGTATAACAATATATTTTTATACTAAGCCATTTTAATTATTATTTTATTGTTTAATTAAATGGGGTTGAATATTTACATCAGAGGAAGGTTGTAATGAATGTCCGAAAAAAGTATTATACGCCCCACCAATTTTATCATATATATTATAACCTAGATTTTCAAAAGGTTGACTAAGACCATTAACACCTCCGCCCATCATAACTTTTTTTTTATTAGAACATCCTATTTGGGTTCTATTTTTAAATGTACTATTTCGAACTTTTTTCATTTTCATATATTTCTTAATTGAATAAATTGGTTTTTGTTTTGATTTTTTATACTTTATTTTAAAAGTTTTGTTATTATATTTCATAGTTCTATATAAAATATAAAAATAATATAAAATAATATAAAAATAAATTATTAAATTAGTAATTAAATAACAAAATTGATATTATAATATTATTTATATAAATAATAACTATATATATTAATTATGATTGCTGATTCATTAACAAAAGAAAAAGAACCAAGCAAAGTTTCTGAATTAAAGGAATCAGAGGAATCAGAGGAATCAAAGGAATCAAAAAAAGAACAATTAAGCAAACAATTTGTTGGTCTACTTGATACTTACTTATCAAGTTTTACAAGACTAAGTGAAACAAATATTCCAGAACTTGAAATACGCTTTGGAACAAAAAAAATTAAAAATATTAATAAAGTAGATTTTTACAATATTATAAAAAGTTTGCTAAATTATGATTTTAAATTAAATAATGAAAATTATTATTTAAAAATTATGACTTCTAATATTCCGATTCGAACGCAAATAACGGGATTACCAAATATACAAAGCTATTGCAAATTAGATAATTTATCTGGAATAGTGGATGAACATAATCTAAGTTTTATAGAAAAAGAATATTTTAAAAACGATAAAACACAAATAATGCCTTTAGATTTTGATGATTATAATTTTCGTGTAAGTTACCAAATCGAAAAGACATTTTCAAGAGCTAATCCATTAATCGAAGAAATGTATGATAAATGGAATTCAACAAAGAAAATATTTAGATATATTAAACGGTATGAATATATACATCCCGAATATCCCTTTTTAATCCATTGTTCTATTGTAAAAACATCTAAAACAAATAATGGTCGATTTATAGAACAATTTAATATTAAAGATTCAGAAGTTTTTAAGTCATTAGAAAACTTTGAAGTAGAAATTGAGTTAAATAATACTATTATTAGCACAAATAAAAGTAAATACACAAAAGACTATTTATATACTAATTTACGAAAAGTTATTAAATATATATTAATTGGTCTTCAAGAAACTAATTATCCAATTACGTTCAGCGAACAAAACAGTGTAATTAAAAACTATTTAATGCTAATAAAAGGTTCTGAGTACAAACCTAATATGCCAGTAAATGTAAAAGACTTTATTGGACCTTCTTCTACTACTTTGCAAATGATAAATATTTTACCGGAATCAGAAATTAATGATACAAATAGTTCTATACCAAATATTAGACAAAATTATACTGTTACAGATAAAGCAGATGGTTCTAGAAAATTATTATATATTTCATTAAGTGGAAAATTATATTTTATTGCTACAACTATGAGTTTACAATTTAGTGGTTGTTTTACTACAAAAAAAGAACTGTTTAATACAATTATTGATGGAGAACATATTTTACATGATAAAAAAGGTACACTTGTAAATACATTTGCTTGTTTTGATATATATTATTTTGGCGGAAAAGATGTAACAGGGTTTCCATTTATTAATCTAGAAAAAAAAGAGGAGACTCAAGAATCTCCTAAATCTGAAACTACTAAAAAGGAATATCGTCTAATATTATTAAAAAGTATTATCACAGCATTAGACTTAAAAGCAGTTAATGGTGTTAAAACACTACCACTTAAAATAAATGTAAAAAAATTTTATGGACCTCATATATTTAATGGTTGCGCTACAATTTTAAATAATATTAATTCAGGTTTATATGAATATAATACAGATGGTTTAATTTTTACACCAGCAAATACAGGTGTTAGTTCTAAAACTATTAATGTTAAAGCACCAAATTACAGAATTACTTGGAATGAATCTTTTAAATGGAAACCACCAAACTATAATACTATTGATTTTCTTGTAAGATTTAAAAAAAATGAATTTGGCGAAAATTACATTGGTTCAATGAATAATGAAGGCACAAATTTGGAACATTATAACCAAATAAGCAGTTATTATACTCTAATTTTAAATGTTGGTTTTGATGAAAAAAAGCACGGTTACATTAACCCGTATAATGATATTTTAAATAATAACATTAAGCGCGATTTAAAAGAAAGTTACGCAAATAGTTATAAACCTACACGATTTTATCCAACAAATCCAAGTGATATTAATGCAGGACTATGTAATATATTAGGAAAATACGATCATTCAAATAATTTTAAAATTTATACTTTAGAAGGTGAGGAAATTGAAGATTCTACTATTATAGAATTTGCTTATAATAGTGCTAAACCGGAATTTTGGAGATGGGAACCATTACGCGTTCGTTTTGATAAAACATCAGAATTGCGTTCAGGAGTGAAAAACTTTGGCAATGCATATCATACAGCAAATTCAAATTGGCAATCAATTCATAATCCAATAAGTGAAGCAATTTTAACAACTGGAAATGGTGTATCAATTAATAATGATGATGACGTATATTATAATAAAAATTTTACTACATCTGAAACTCGGTCACTTCGTGATTTTCATAACTTATATATAAAACAAATGTTAATAAATAATGTGTCAAGACCCGGATTTACATTAATAGATTATGCAGTTGGTAAAGGAGGAGATTTACCAAAATGGATAGGTGCAAACTTGAATTTTGTATTGGGTTTAGATATTAGTAAAGATAATATTGAAAATAGATTAGATGGAGTTTGTGCCCGTTATTTAAATTATGCACAGCGGTTTAATGTAATACCAAAAGCATTATTTTTACATGCAAATAGTTCAAAAAATATTAAAAATGGTTCAGCATTTTATGATGATAAATCAAAACAAATAATGCAAGCACTTTACGGTGAAGGCACAAAAAATGAGGTTTTATTAGGAAGAGGTGTATATGCTAATTATGGAATTGCTAAAAATGGTTTCAATATTAGTTCTATTCAATTTGCGATTCATTATATGTTTGAAAGCGAAACAATATTGCAAGAATTTATTAATAATTTAAAAGATTTAACACTATTAGAGGGATATTTTATAGGAACTTGTTATGATGGAGAAAAAATATTTAATATGTTACATTCAAAAGAAACCGAGGAAGCCATGAGTATATTTAAAAATACAAAAAAAATTTGGCAAATTACTAAAAAATATAGTGCAAAGGAGTTTAAAGATGATGAGACGTGTTTAGGATATGGGATTGACATTTTTCAGGAATCTATAAATAAGACATTTAGAGAATATTTGGTAAATTTCAAGTATTTTATTCATGTTATGGAAAAAAATGGATTTGTGTTATTAACAGAAACAGAATATAAACAATTAAATTTACCAAACAGTTATGGTTCATTTGAACTATTATATAATTTTATGACAACTGATTTAAAAAGAAATAATAATTTATTAAAAAAAATTGGTTCGGCAAATGCATTAAGCGATGAAGAAAAACAGATTTCATTTTTAAATAATTATTTTGTATTCAAGAAAGTTAGAAATGTTATTACCACAGATGATGCGTTAGAAAATAGTGAGTTAAAAGAAAAAGAACAAATTGCTGCTATTAGTGATGAATTTGGGGAAATAGATAAAGAATTAGAATTAAAACAAGCAACAGCAATAAGTGCTAAGTCTAAAAAATTGGCTGAAAAATACTTACTTGAAAATCAAGATTTGGAAACTAGAATGGAAAAATCATTACCTGATATTATTAATGAAGAGACTAAAATCAAACCTCAAATTAAAATAACTATTGATGAAAAAATTAAATTAGCCGAAGAAAAAAAGAAAGCAAAAGAAGAGGAAAAATTAAAACTAGCACAAGAGAAAAAGGCGGCAAAAGAACTTGAAAAATCTAAAAAAGCAGAAATTAAACAATCTCAAAAGGCAGAAACAAAGAAAGTATAAAAGCGAAGTTAGCTACCCAATCCCTTTAATCCCTTTAATTAAAAAAATATATAGCTATGTTTATAACAAAAAAGGATTGCTTCTCTCAATTTTCTATTTTCTATTTTCTATTTTCTATTTTCTATTTTCTATTTTCTATTTTCTATTTTCTATTTTCTATTTTCTATTTTCTATTTTTATTTTCTATTTTTATATATTTTTTAAACATATAAACATATAAAACTATAACATATTAGTAGCAAAACATAAGTAAATGACTTATTTGAATTTACCAAATTTAAATAATAGTAATTTAGATTTTAATATAATATATAAGTCACAAGTTGCAAATAATAACAATAACAACAACAATACTATTATATGTCCGTCATTATATAATTATTTAATAATATTAAAACAAGTTATTAACGTTTATCCTGAATATTGGGATATTATTAAAAAAATAACAAATCCATATGAATATATACACAGTTGTGTTCCTAATTATAAACTATCTTTATGTAAATATAAACCGTTATCTCGTGCATTTTTTAAAATGATAGAAATTGTGGATACTTTTAGTTTTTTAACAGAAAAAACTAAAATTAAATCATTTCATTTAGCAGAAGGTCCAGGCGGTTTTATTGAAGCATTCAATTATGTAAGACATAATAAAGAAGATTTATATTATGGTATGACACTAATAAGCGATGATATGAATATTCCATCTTGGAAAAGAGCATCACAATTATTACATAATAATCCAAATATTATTATTGAATCTGGTGCTTCTAAAACAGGTGATTTGTTTTTAAAAGAAAACTTGATTTATTGTTATAAAAAATATAGTAATTCCATGGATTATATTACTGGAGATGGTGGATTTGATTTTTCCAATGATTTTAACAATCAAGAAGATATATCTTTTAAATTAATAGTATCACAAATATTTTTTGCACTAATAATGCAAAAAACAGGTGGAAATTTTATACTAAAAATGTTTGATATTTTTAAATATAAAACATTAGAAATTATATATTTATTATGTAATTTATATGAAAATGTATATATATTTAAACCAAATACAAGTAGAGTTGCTAATTCTGAAAAATATATAATTTGTATAAACTATAAAAATAATAATAAAAAAATTATTACAAATATTATAGAAAATTTTGATTTAATTATTAATAATGTTGATACTATTTCAAGCTTATTTAATCAACAATTAAATAAACATTTTCTTACAAAAATTCAAGAAATTAATGCAATATATGGAGAACAACAGTTAGAAAATATAAGTAGCACATTAAATTTAATAAAAGAATTAAAAGTGTTAAATTTAAAGTATAATTTAATAAATAATGAATATTCTTCCTTATTTAAATATTTATATATATACAACAAATCTGTAACAACTAATTGTTTAATAACTGATAATGATGTAAAAGAAGCAAATACTAGCATTACTAAAAAAACGAACTTAATTGATAATAAGTATGCTAATGAAAACATAAATGAATATTTTAGTAAATTAAATGCTATTCTTATTGCTAATATTCAAAAATCTATAAATTGGTGTAAAAAACATCAATTTGCAATAAATAAAGAATTTTGTTGCTATTGATCTATTTTAATTGATCTATTTTAATTGATCTATTTTAATTGATCTATTTTAGTATATTAATACGTTTTCTGCGTATTTTACTTGGATCATTTATACATCCAACACATACTGGTGTTGGATTATTTATTAATTTTTTTAAACTAGCACATTCTAAGAGAGATATATTAGTCGGACAATTATTTATTGTTACTTTTTTATTACATGAAGAACCGTCTACACAGTCATATTTTAAACTATGTGTCCTCGCACTTGAACTTACTGGTCCTTGTGTTTGGAATTTTTTGTTTGATGGAGTAAAATTAACACAGCGAGTAACATCATTACAAGTTGTTGTAATTGTTCCATTGACAATATTTAAACTACTATATTGCGCTGGTAAATTTTGGTTAAAAGTTTTACATTTGTAATATATATATTCTCTATGAGAAGCACTATAATTATTTCTTATAACAGTGCTTGCTCTTTTAATTACTAATGCAGCCGGACACGACCCAGTAGTACAATCATTATTTATATCATAAACATTAAAATGGTTTATTATATTCATATTTGAATTAGCGTTAAGTGCAGTACAATCATTTTCACTAATTAGTGAATTAATAATACCACCTGGTTTATCTAAAGCACCAATTACAGATAATTTACTAAACGTTGAAATACTAGAATTAACATTACTATATTGTTTTCTATAGTGTTTAATTGGATTAGCGTGAAATTTATATTTTTTAACAGCACAGTCTTCTGGCCATGGAGTATAGTTTTTAATATGAGTTTGAATTTTATTATTAATATTTTTAGGAACAATAGTTACTTTATTATTTGTTGAGTCCTTCCAAGATTGATAATACTTTGAAATTCGTAGTCTCATATTTAATACTTTAATATATTAAAATATAAAATATTAAAATATTAATATATTAATATATTAAAATATTAAAATATTAAAATATTAAAATTTATATAATGAAAAGTAATAGTTTAAGTACTAACTTAAAGTATGTTAGTTTACTAATAATTATTAAAAATATAATTATGCTACTATTTATAGGACTAATTTTTGTTTCTATTATTTCATTATTTACTAAAACAAAAAATAATAAGATTATTGAAGGTTGGCCGGGGAGTTGGTTTGAAAGTAAAGAGGATAAGAGGCGAAGACTGCGTCGCGAACGTGAGGAAAGAGAGGAAATAAGGAGAAGAATACTAATGGCTACTTGTATTAATCCAACGCCACAAAATCGAGAAATTTGTGGTGCTAATTATTATTTTCCAGAAAATCATTTAGAAGCCGGTGCTGATGCAGCCAGAAATGCTTTTAAGAAAAAAATGGATTCTAGTAAAAAACCAGACACTGCAAAAACATCTACATTAAATAAAGAAATAAGAACCTATTAAACTATTATTTACTTTTATTTACTTTTATTATTTACTTTTATTATTTACTGTATATTATCAAAATATATTATATTATTAAAATATATAATATATTAATAATTAAAATATGCCTCAACTGCAAGGTAGTGCAAGAACCGATTCTGCTAGATGTGTTATAGATAGTATGGGAGGAACAACACATAATTATAGATATTGTATTAGAGCACCACCAGAAGCATCAACATATATGGACGGCGGAGGTGTAACCTCCTTAAGAAATGTTGGTAAAGTCTTTAAAGAATTAAGCCATTATGTTGATTATTTGATAATTAGTCCTAAACGGGCTACTGCCGATGAATGTAAAGATCTAGTTGACAATCAATATTTGCTAGGAAATAGATATGTTTTAAAAACAGGATTAAAATGCATACCGGTAGATAGTACTGGTAAAATACAGTGTGGTCCTAATAATTTACCTTTAGAAAAAACATTGCATAAATATATAAATAATGTGAGTGATGGAAGCAATTTTTTAACAGGAGGCAGAGAAAATGCGGCAGGTAATGGTTTAATTCAATCCACTGTAGGAAATCTTGGAACACTAGCGTCAAATATTGTTGGTGTTGCTACATCATTTTCAGAAGAAACAAAACCATATTGTATGGAGGCAAAAGTAAAATGTCATATTGTTGCGGGTAATTCTTCATCACAAAATTACAGTGGCGAAAGTCCTAAAGATTTACATTTCTCGCTTTTTGATTTAGAATTAATGAAGGATACTGATTTTATTGATAATAAAAAACCTGGAATACCAGATAAAAAAAATATTCTAAATACTTGTATTAGTGGAAATGGTTTTAGAAATATTGAAGAATTACAAACTAATATAGATGCTATAAATAAAAATATTATAAATCAAAATATTGATAAACTTATATATCCATCAAATTTTGATAGTATTATTGATAATATTAATTTTAATGATAATACACTAGTTAAAGTATATTATTTAGGAATATCATTCTTAATGTTATTAATAATGTTTAAAATATTATATGGTAAGCAAAAAATTTAAGTATTTAAATATTTAAGTATTTAAGTAATTAAACACTAAATTAGTGTTATTATTATTATTAATTTCACCAGATAATATACTATCTTCATACATTTTGCGCAATATACTATTTGGTGCCTGCGACCCAAGTTTTATTAACCCTTTTTCGCGCAAATAATTTTTAATGGTTTGAATATCTTGTTGTTTCAAATTTTCTATTTCTTTTTTTATTCTTTTTTGTGTATCTCTATTTTTAATTAATACTCCAATTTGTCCCTTTTCTTTATTTTTTCCTAATTTATATTTATATGTTTTTGTTGTAATACACAGTTTTGGAATCGGGTTAACATCATTATATTTCATAACACTAGTATTATTATTTGCTTCATTTATAGCAACATTATCATTATTAATATTAATATTATTATTTAATTCATGTGTAGCAACATTAATTGGTTCATTTTTAGCACCTGTATTTGTCGAATCACTATTAAATTCATAAGCAATACATTTTTCATTACCCGTTTTTGGGTTAGTTAATGCATTATCCATAGTATTTAATGTTTTAATTTTATTATCAAAAATATTAATAAAATTTGAATCTTTAGAATCTTTAGAATCTTTAGAATCTTTAGAATCTTTAGAATCTGTTGAATCTTTAGAATCTTTAGAATCTGTTGAATCTTTAGTTTCATGCATTGAATGAATTACAGGATTTGGAATTGCTTTTATTGTTTTAAGCGGTAAAGGTTGTTGCACTAAAGGTTCTTCCACTATAGATGGTGACTCAATATTAGAATATTTATCATGAAAAGCAGCATGATCATAATATTTGTTATTTTCAAGAACAATTCGCAATCTATCTTTATTATCTTTATTATAGGGATCATTATTTTTCTTTGTTTTTACCAAATCTCTAAATGTTGGTTTGGAACCATTTTTTAAACATCCATAATTTGGTTCTTTATTGGCTTGATATATTAAATTGTCTTTTGGTATATCAATATGAACATCTAGGTTTGAAACTTTTAACGTCTTTTTCTTCTTCTTTTCTTTATTTTTTTTAGCTAAATCATGCAAAAAGGTGAGAGATTTATTAAATTCTCTCTCAAAATCACTATTTTCTAAAGTATTAGAATCAAATAAGTTAGGAGCTTGTGATTCTAACACTTTTGTATCATTTAACTTTTCAACTTCCTTATTTTTTTGATAATCTTTCACTTTTTTTAATAACTCTTTTTTTAATTTATTAGATTTTAGTGCTTGATTTGCATTTTGAACGGGTTTAACTTTTTTCTCCTTTAATGTTTGCCTTCTATTTGGAAATTTGAAAGCAGCTGGATTTATTGTTAATATTTTTTGAGTAGACATAATAATAATAAACTAATATTTAAATATTAGTTTATTAACATAAAAATTTATAAACATTAAACATTATTTTATTAACATTAAATATTATTTTATAAAATTGATTATAAATTAAAGATAATTTAATTTATAATATTATGACTTCTAATTGCGAGACCAATGAGTGCAATGATTCAGAAACTCCATGGATTTTTATTGAATCCTATTTTAAACAAAAACATTTAAAGCAATTAGTAAAGCACCAATTAGAATCCTATAATTATTTTGTAAACAACCAAATTCAAAATACTATTGAAATGTTTAATCCATTACTAATTAGTTCAGACCATGACTATATTAAAGAGTTGAATATGCATAGACTTGAAATTGAAATAAATTTTGAAAATTTGTGCATTTATCGTCCGCAAATTTATGAAAATAATGGATCAACCAAAATTATGTTTCCACAAGAGGCTCGTTTGCGTAATTTCTCATATTCTTCATCGATGACAATTGATTTAGATATTAAATATTGTGTGCGTAATGGTGAAAATTTTAAAAATGTTCTTAACTTTCAGAAGAAAATTAAAAACATACATATTGGTAAAATTCCAATTATGCTAAAATCTGATTTGTGTGTATTAAATCAATATAAACACTTAGATCATAATGAAACAGGAGAATGTTATATGGACCCCGGAGGATATTTTATTATTAATGGTTCTGAAAAAACATGCATTGGTCAAGAACGCGCGGCTGAAAACCAAATTTATTGTCATAATATTGAAAAAAACAATAATAAATGGTCATGGATGGCTGAAATGAAATGCATTCCTGATTGGAAATGTATATCTCCAAAACAAATTACTATTTTTATGGCATCAAAAAATAATGGATTTGGGTTTCCATTATATTTACAAATTCCTCGTATTAAAATTCCAATTCCATTATTTGTTATTTTTAGAGCATTGGGTATTATTAGTGATAAAGAAATTTGCGAATTAATTGTATTAAATATTGAAAATGCAGCTATGAAGAAAATGTTAGAAGCATTAAGAGGATCAATTATTGATGCAAATAAATATATGACACAAGAATGTGCAATTAAACACATTGTTAATAATGTGATTTATACTCCTATGAATATGGATAAAGAAACTGGTTCAAAGAAAAAATATAATTTTGCCATGGATGTATTAAATAATGACATCTTTCCGCATTGTAAAACTGAAAAACAAAAAATTTATATGCTTGGTTATATGACAAATATTTTAATACAAGCTTCCTTTGGATGGTTAGAAGAAGATGACCGCGATTCTTATATTAATAAGCGTATTGATTTGACTGGATCATTATTAAACAATTTACTAAGAAACTATTTTAATAAACTTGTTAAAGATATGAAAAAACAAATTATTCGTGAAATTAATAATGGTTCGTGGAAATCAACCGATGATTATGAAAATATTATTACAAAAACTAATATATATAAAATTATTAAGTCTACTACAATTGAAAATGGAATTAAGCGAGCATTAGCAACTGGTGATTTTGGCATTAAACAAGTAAATAGTAATAAAGTTGGTGTGGCACAAGTCTTAAATCGTCTTACATATATTTCTAGTTTAAGTCATTTGCGTCGTATTAATACACCAATTGATAAAAGTGGAAAATTAGTTCCACCACGCCGTCTTCATAATTCAACATGGGGGTTTTTATGCCCAGCAGAGACACCAGAAGGGCAATCAATTGGTATTGTAAAAAACTTAGCTTATTTAGCACACATTACAATTAATTCAAATAGTTCTGGTTTATATGAATATATATTGCCAATTATTGAATCAATCGATAATTATAGTGGAACATATAAAGAATTATATGATTATGTAAAAGTATTTATTAATGGAACTTGGGTAGGAATAACAAAAGACCCAAAACAAGTGATTGCTAACTTAAAAGAGAAAAAATACAAAGGCATTATTAATATTTATATTTCTATTATCTTTAATAGTAAATTAAAAGAAATTCGTGTATGCAATGATGCTGGACGCATTTGCAGACCACTTTTAAAAATTAAAAATAACAAACCGATTTATGACTCTGCAATTGTTAAACGTGTACAATGTGGAGAACTTAGTTGGGATGATTTATTAATTAGTATTAAACTAGAAGACTCAGTTATTGAATATGTTGACTCATATGAACAAAATAATGCTTTAATAGCAATGAGAATAAGTGATCTAACTAGTGAAACAACTAATAATAACAATGCTATTCATCATTATAGTCACTGTGAAATTCATCCAAGCACCATATTTGGAATTTTGGCGTCTTGTATTCCTTTTCCCGATTCAAACCAATCACCAAGAAATACATATCAATGTTTAGATGTTAATACACCAGTTTTAATGAAAGATAATACTTATAAATTAATTAAAGATATTAATGTTTATGATTGTGTCCAAACATTTGATCCAAAAACGATGAAAACAACTTATACTAAAATAATCAATCAATATGTTAGAATAACAGAAAAACAAATGTATAATATTACAACATATTCAGGTAAATCATTTAATGCTACATTTGATCATAAATTTATGACTTATAATGGATGGAAAGAAGTGCATGAAATGCTTGTATATGATGATTTAATTGGTATTAAACCAGATGTTAAAGAAGTGTCGTCTATTCATAATAGCAAAGAATTAATTTATGATAGCAAAAAATTTAAGTCTAGTTTACTTAGTCTAAGAGTTAATGAAAGTCTTTGTACTAAATATATTAACATTTTAACTAAACTTGGATTAATGCCTTTATATAATAATAATAACAAAGTTCCAATTTTAGCGCGAATTGTTGGTTATGCTTTAACAAATGGAAAATTAGCATATGATGATTATAACAATACATTTACAATTATGTTATCTTTTAAAAGCATTTGTGATTTAGATATTTTTGAGTTGGATGTTGAAGAATTGGGATTTGCTAAATCCAAAAGCGCAAAAAACAATCATTATCAAAATCCTGACTATGAAACCAATAAACCAATAAATGTATATTATAAAGGTGCTTTTGCATGCTTATTACAAGTTTTAGGATTAAACGACACATTAGTATATTATGATACTATTCCACAATGGATAAAAGATGGATCTGATTTAGTAAAGCGTGAATTTTTAGCAGGTCTTCAGGGAGGATGTGGTGGAATTATAGCATATAAAAATGAAAAAGATTGTGTTAAATATTATTGTGAACCACTATTATTTAATAAAACTTGTTTGCTAAAACAAAATTTAAATAAAATTATTAGTGCTATTTCACAATTATTTAGTTATTTTGGAATCAGTAATACTTTATTTTATAAAAAACAAGGCATCACAGAACAATTAAATAATAATGTTTATTTAGAAGACTATGATGAGTTTGGATTACAGATTAATAATGAAGAAACAAATTTAATTAGAACTAATAGCCTAATTGGTTATAAATATGATAATTATAAAAATACTAGAAGTGCATTAGTTATTGAATATTTAAACTATAAACAATCAGTATATTATGATAAAAAAATTAGTATTGATTTATTTGTTGAAAAATGTAAAATTATTAATGACGCATTATTTATTCCATTAATGACTAAGACTAAAATAGATAATGTTCTTATTTCTGATATTACAACACAATCTGAAAATCATAGTTTCTTTATTAAGGGTGGGTTTATGACACATAATAGTGCAATGGGGAAACAAGCAATTGGAGTATATGTAACTAATTACGATAATAGAATGGATAAAACAGCCTATGTGCTAACATATCCTATGCGTCCATTAGTTGAAACACGTGTAATGAATATTATTAAATTAAATAATATTCCGTCAGGACAACAAGTAATTGTGGCTATTGCTAGTCATAGTGGATATAATCAAGAAGATTCACTGTTATTTAATAAAGGTTCAATTGATAGGGGTCTATTTTTGGCTACAATTTATCATACAGAAAAAGATGAAGATAAAAAATTATTTGGAAATGAAGAAATTAGATGTAAACCAGATAAAAGTAATACAAAAAATATGAAATTTGCTAACTATGATAAATTAGACTCAAAAGGAATTGTTAAAGAAAATACATTAATTGAAGATAGAGATATTATTATTGGAAAAGTATTACCAATTAAAGAAAATAAGAACGATTTTACAAAAACAATGAAACACAGCGATGAAAGTATTTCATTTAGAACACACGAAGAAAGTTATGTTGATAAAAATTACATTGAAACAAATGGAGACGGATATAATTTTTGCAAAGTTAGAATTCGTAATTATCGTAAACCAGTAATTGGAGATAAATTTTCGAGTCGTCACGGACAAAAGGGCACAATTGGCAATATTATTCCTGAAGAAGATATGCCATTTACAGCCGATGGATTAAAACCAGATATTATTATTAATCCTCATGCTATTCCAAGTCGTATGACAATTGCACAATTAAAAGAAACACTATTAGGCAAAGTATTATTGCAATTAGGATTGTTTGGTGATGGTACAAGTTTTGGTGAATTTGAAATTTCTAGTATTATTAATAAATTAAATGATTTAGGATATGAATCAAAAGGAAATGAACTAATGTATAATGCACTAACAGGAGAACAACTAACAATGAGTATATTTATTGGTCCTGCATTTTATCAGCGTCTTAAACATATGGTTAATGATAAACAACACAGTCGTTCTATTGGACCAATGGTAAATTTAACAAGACAACCTGCGGAAGGTCGGGCACGGGATGGCGGATTAAGATTTGGAGAAATGGAACGAGATTGTATGATTTCACATGGAGCATCGCGATTTACAAAAGGTAGAATATTTGATGCATCAGATGCATATAGTACATTTGCATGTGCTAAATGTGGATCAATTGCCGCTTTTAATAATAAAGAACATATTCACTATTGTAATATGTGTTCAAATAGAAGCGATTTTAAATACATTGAAATTCCATATGCTTGCAAACTAATGTTTCAAGAATTACTTACTATGAATATTGCTCCGCGTATTTTATGTGAATAAATAAAACATTTAGTAACTATTTAGTTAATAACTATTTATTTAGTTATTTAGTTATTTAGTTATTTAGAAACTATTTAGTAATTATTTAGTTATTTAGTTATTTAGTTATTTAGTAACTATTTAGTTATTTAGTATTTATTTAGTATTTATTTAGTATTTATTTAGTTATTTAGTATTTTTTTTATATTTTTATATAACATTATATTAATTATGGCTTTTAGTCCTTCTACATTGGGAGAATCTAATGGAAAAGCACCTAAAATTTTTGGAGCAATGGATGGAGGCAACGAACGTGCTTTAGCGCGAAAATATTTATCAAAAGCATTTGGAAATATGAATAATAGTGGTCTAAATAGTTCGCCACTTCTATATAATAGAAACATTTTAGGACCATTTAGAACTGCATTTAATGCTGGTGATGTTATTACAAACAGTATTGAAGATACAAATAGTAAATATGGTACGGAGTCTAATCAAGTAGGGGGAAATAATTTATCAAGATTACAGAGACGTGGAGATGGAAAGTCAGGACAAAAGGGAAACGCCATGTATTCGGGAAATACAAAATATGTTCATGCAGGATCCGATTATATTAGATTTAAAAAATTACAAGCACTCAATAAAACATATAATGATAAGAGTTTTGGTGGTGCAGAGAATTCTCAACACCAAATAGCTATATATAGAGTTAGAAAATAAATTAAATTATTTATTTAGCCAATTTAATATTTTAAGTTTTATTTAAATACTAAACTTAAAATATTAAGTTATAATATAAAATAATGGACGATCTATCTACTTCAAATACTGAGACTATACAAGAACCAACACATGAACCTGCCGTAGAACCAACACATGAACCAACACCCGAACAAGAACCCGAAGCAGTACCCGAACCAATAATAGAACCAACACCTGAACCTGTAATAGAATCAATACCTGAACCTGTAATAGAATCAATACTTGAACCAGTCGTAGAACCAAGACCTGAACAAATAATAGAGTCAACACCCGAACCAGTCGTAGAACCAACACCTGAACAAGTTGTAGAACCAGTCGTTAAACCAACCCCTGAAGCAGTTCCTGAAGCAGAACCAACACCTGAACAAATAATAGAGTCAACACCTGAACCAGTCGTAGAACCAACACCCGAACCAGTCATAGAACCAACACCTGAACCAGAACCTGAACCAGTACCTGAACTAATCGTAGAGTCAACACCCGAACCAGAACCTGAAGCAGTTCCTGAACAAGTTGTAGAACCTGTCCCTGAACAAGTTGTAGAACCAATCGCTGAACCAACACCTGAACTAATACCCGAACCAATAATAAAACTAACACCTGAAGCAGTCGTAGAACCAACACCTGAACTAATAGTAGAATCAGTCCCTGAACAAGTTGTAGAGTCAACACCTGAACTAATAGTAGAATCAGTCCCCGAACAAGTTGTAGAGTCAACACCTGAACCAGAACCTGAACCAGAACCTGAACCAGAACCTGAACCAGAACCTGAACCAGAACCTGAACCAGTCGTAGAACCAATACTTGAACCAATCATAGAAGAAACGCCTGAACCAGAACCTGAACCAGTCGTAGAATCAACACCTGAACTAATAGTAGAACCAACACCTGAACCAGAACCTGAACCAGTAATAGAATCAACACCTGAACTAATAGTAGAACCAACACCTGAACCAGTCCCTGAAGCAGTCGTAGAACCAACACCTGAACCAGTACCTGAAGCAGTCATAGAATCAACACCTGAACCAATCGTAGAAGAAACGCCTGAACCAGAACCTGAACCAGTAATAGAACCAATACCTGAACTAATAGTAGAACCAATACCTGAACTAATAGTAGAACCAACACCTGAACAAGTTGTAGAACCAACACCTGAACCAGTACCTGAACAAGTACCTGAACCAGTAATAGAACCAACACCTGAACCTGAACCAGTAATAGAATCAACACCTGAATCAGTTATAGAACCTGTAATAGAAGTAACATCCGAACCAATTGTGGAATCAACACCTGAACAAGTTGTAGAACCAGTAATAGAACCAGTAATAGAACCAACACCTGAACCAGTAATAGAACCAACACCAGAACCAGTAATAGAACCAACACCTGAACAAGTTGTAGAACCAGTAATAGAACCAATACCTGAACAAGTCACTGAATCGGTCGTAGAAGAAACACCTGAATCAGTCGTAGAACCAGTCCCTGAAACAGTAATAGAACCAACCCCTGAATCGGTTGTAGAACCCGTAATAGAACCAACACCTGAACCTGTAATAGAAGTAACCCCTGAACAAGTTGTAGAACCAGTCCCTGAACCAGTAATAGAAGTAACCCCTGAACAAGTTGTAGAACCAGTCCCTGAACCAGTAATAGAAGTAACCCCAGAACCAGTAATAGAACCAATGCCTGAACCAGTCCCTGAACCACTCCCTGAATCAGTCTCTGAATCAGTCCATGAAGCAGTCCATGAAACAGTCCCTGAACCAGTAATAGAACCAACACCTGAACCAATTGTAGAAGTAACACCAGAAACAGTTATAGAACCAGTCCCTGAACAAGTTATAGAACCAACACCTGAACCAGTCCATGAACCAATAATAGAACCAACACCTGAACCACTAATAGAACCAACACCTGAACCAAAACCAGAACCAGTCCCTGAAACAGTAATAGAAGTAACACCTGAACAAGTTGTAGAACCAACACCTGAACCAATAGTACAACAAGCACCTGTTCCATCTGAAGTTGTTTTGCAAGAACCTCTT
>Ga0214919_10001537_pt1 | contig 37530 bp, 26 predicted proteins | sample LL1503_MetaG_FD_177994 | JGI IMG/M metagenome (GOLD analysis project Ga0214919, IMG submission 177994) | Freshwater microbial communities from Lake Lanier, Atlanta, Georgia, United States - LL-1503 | ecosystem: Environmental > Aquatic > Freshwater > Lake | place: USA: Georgia | collected...
GCGGTCTGCTTTTGGCGTAATCAAGCGAGGCGTAATAACCAGCTAGTCCCAACATGGTGGCAGCCATACCCACGCCAATACGCGCTTCGTTCATCATGTGGAACATACAGCGCAAGCCCTGACCAGGCTGCCCCACTAAATAGCCGATAGCGCCCGCACCTTTTCCATCTAGTCCAGGTGATCGCACAGGGTACTTACCTTCTCCAAAATTGAGCAAGGTGTTGACCGTGCCGCGCCAACCTAATTTATGGTTGAGGCCTGCAAGGGCTACGTCGTTGCGTTCACCCGTCAGTTGGCCTTCTATGTCCACCAGCTTTTTGGGAACAATGAATAAAGAAATGCCTTTGACACCCGGAATCGTTTTGCCTTGTGCGTCAGGAATTTTGGCCAAGACCAAATGCACAATGTTTTCGCTGAGTTCGTGGTCTCCTGTGGAGATCCACATTTTGTTGCCTTTGAGTCGATAGCGCGGACCCAAAGGATCCGTATCGAAATCTGCACCATCAGGCGTGGCACGAGTAGCAATATCGGACAGTGATGAACCCGCTTGCGGTTCAGACAAACACATGGTCCCAGTAAACCGACCGGAAAACTCATTCAGCGCAAAAACCTTTTTTTGTAATTCGGTTCCGTGCGCCATTAACAAATTTGCATTGCCAACGGTCAGCATGCCAGCACCTATGCTGACAGAACCACATGCAAAAAAAGCATTGGCCGCCGCTTCTATGGTGTAAGGTAATTGCATGCCGCCAATCGCATAGTCTTGTGCGGCACTCAGCATGCCGCTGGCAGCGTAGGCATCGTGAGCGTCTTGCGTGCATTCAGGCAAGATCACTTTTTCGCCATCAAAGGCCGGCTCTTGTACATCCACGGTGCGGTTGAATGGCGCAAACTTATCGCGCGCAATGCGCTCACACGTGTCTAAGACTGCATCAAAGGTTTCGCGGGAATGGTCAGCGAATCGCTCGCGTTGGTTGAGTTCACTGACCTTGAGCCAATCGTGCAATAAAAAATCAACCGTGGTGCGAAGCGACATACCTTAATGCAGAGCAGTGGGTGGATGAACCAGCAGAGTCTTTAGTAGTCTTCAAGTTTCTTTAGAGAACTTCAAAGATACCTGCAGCACCCATGCCGCCACCAATACACATGGTCACTGCTACCCGCTTAGCACCACGACGCTTGCCTTCGATCAGAGCATGACCTGTCAGGCGCTGTCCGCTCACACCGTAGGGGTGGCCTACAGCAATAGCTCCACCGTTCACATTCAAACGGTCGGCAGGAATGCCTAAGGTGTCACGACAATACAAAACTTGGACAGCAAAAGCTTCGTTGAGTTCCCACAAATCAATATCGTTCACGGTCAAACCTAAACGCTTCAGGACTTTAGGAACAGCAAAGACAGGACCGATGCCCATTTCATCGGGTTCACAACCCGCCACCGCAAAACCTAAGAATCGACCTAGCGGTTTCAAACCACGTTTGCTGGCGAGCTCTTCGCTCATCACGACGCAAGCACCCGCACCATCAGAGAATTGACTAGCGTTTCCAGCAGCAATCACGCCGCCTGGCATGGCGGGCTTGATGCCCGATACGCTCTCTATGGTGGTGCCTTCTCGTAATCCTTCATCCGCACTGACCGTCACTTGTTTGGTCATCATGCCCATGACTTTGTCGATCACGCCCGCCTGCACGGTGATAGGTGCAATCTCATCATTGAACTTGCCGGCTGCTTGGGCGGCGCAGGCTCTTTGCTGGCTTTCAGCGCCGTAAGCATCCATACGCTCACGCGATATGTTGTAACGCTTGGCTACTTGCTCAGCCGTTTGCAACATATTCCAGTAGATTTCGGGCTTCTTTTTCATCAGGTTGATATCGGCCAACATGTGTTGGTTCATTTCTTGTTGCACACAAGAAATACTCTCCACACCACCTGCGACATAAATGTCACCTTCACCCGCGATCACACGTTGAGCAGCCAAGGCGATTGTTTGTAAACCTGACGAGCAAAAACGGTTCACTGTCAAACCACTCACGGTGATTGGACAGTCCGCCATCAAGGCAATTTGACGTGCAATATTGGCACCCGTTGCACCTTCAGGATTGGCGCAACCCATGATCACGTCTTCTACTTCAGCGGCATCAATGCCAGCACGGGCAATCGCGTGCTTCACTGCATGGCCACCTAGCGTAGCGCCATGTGTCATGTTGAAAGCACCTTTCCAACTTTTAGCCAAAGGTGTGCGTGCGGTAGAAACAATTACTGCATTGGTCATGGGAATTCCTTAATTGAAAGTTTTGCCTTCGGCAGCCAATTTCGCCAACAAGGGCGCTGGCTTCCAGAACTCGGCATCGTCATGCGGGTTGGCGGCAAAGCGGTGCATGGCTTGCACCACATTGAAGAGACCCACTTGGTCTGCATACAACATAGGACCGCCTCGGTAAATCGGGAATCCGTAGCCAGTGATGTAGACCATATCAATATCGCTGGCCTTGGATGCAATACCGTCTTCCAAGATATGTGCAGCTTCATTCACCAATGAAAACACCAAGCGTTGGACAATTTCTTCATCGCTGATTTTTCTTGGTGTCATACCTATCGTCGCACGGTGTTTGACAACCATGTCTTCCACTTCTTTATTAGGGATGGCATCGCGTTTGCCGGCCTGGTAGTCATACCAACCTTTGCCAACCTTTTGTCCAAAGCGGCCCATTTCACAGAGTAAGTCAGCGGTCTTGCTGTACTTCATATTCGGCTTTTCAACATAACGGCGCTTGCGAATAGCCCAACCAATGTCGTTACCTGCTAAATCGCCCATGCGGAACGGCCCCATGGCGAAGCCAAATTTTTCAATGGCTTTGTCGACTTGTTGTGGCGTGCACCCTTCTTCTAACAAGAAGCCGCCTTGACGACCGTATTGCTCGATCATGCGGTTGCCAATAAATCCGTCACACACGCCGGATACGACCGCAGTCTTTTTAATGGTTTTAGCAAGCGCCATTACTGTGGCCAATACATCTTTGGCAGTCTTTGCGCCGCGCACTACTTCCAACAATTTCATGACGTTGGCTGGACTAAAGAAGTGCATACCAATCACATCCTCAGGACGCTTGGTGAAATTGGCGATCGCATTGACGTCTAGCGTCGATGTGTTGGACGCCAAAATCGCACCAGGCTTCATCACAGCATCTAGTTGTTTAAATACAGTTTCTTTGACGCCCATTTCTTCGAATACGGCTTCAATCACCAAGTCAGCGTCTTTGATGTCGTCATAACTCAGCGTGCTAGTGAGTAATGCCATGCGTTGCGCATATTTGTCTTCTTTGAGCTTGCCTTTTTTAACTTGGGCTTCGTAGTTTTTCTTGATGGTGGCGATGCCACGGTCAAGCGCTTCTTGCTTGGTCTCCAATATCTTGACGGGAATACCTGCATTCAAGAAATTCATGCTGATGCCACCGCCCATGGTTCCAGCACCGATCACCGCGATTTGTTTGATAGCGCGGGTGGGTGTGGTGTCAGGCACGTCTGCAATCTTGGAAGCCGCACGTTGAGACATGAATAAATGCCTTAGTGCTCGGCATTCGGGTGTCCACATCAAATTGATGAAGAGTTCACGCTCTATCACCATGCCTTCGTCAAACTTTTTCTTGGTCGCTGCTTGCACGGCATCTACACACTTGGGTGGCGCAGGATAGTTTTTGGCCATACCTTTGACCATATTGCGCGTGAATTGGAAGTACGCATCGCCTTGTGGGTGTTTGCATGGCAAATCACGTACACGGGGTAGGGGCCGTGTAGCGGACACTTCGCGAGCGAACTTCAGGGCCTCGTCCATCAAGCTCTCTGGAGACGCGGCCATCTTGTCGAACAGTTTTTGTCCAGGCAACATGGCTAGCATTTCGCTTTTAATTGCCTCTCCACTGACAATCATGTTGAGAGCAGGCTCGACACCCAAAACGCGCGGTAAACGCTGAGTACCACCAGCGCCAGGTAGCAAACCGATTTTGACTTCTGGCAATGCAATGCTGGCACCCGGCGCAGCAATGCGGTAGTGGCATCCCAGCGCCAATTCCAAACCGCCACCCATCGCAACGGTATGCACCGCGGCAACAACAGGTTTTGCACAATTTTCAATTTGCGCAATAACACTCAATAAATTGGGTTCTTGCGTAGCTTTAGGAGAACCAAACTCACGAATGTCAGCGCCACCTGAAAAAGCTTTTCCATGTCCTGTAATAACAATGGCTTTGATAGAAGCATCTTGAACTGCTTTCTCTACACCTTCAGTAATAGCTTGTCGCGTTGACAGCCCTAAACCATTGACGGGTGGGTTGTTTAAAGAAATAACAGCCACGTCGCCGTGAACTTTGTAGTCTGCACTCATGCGGATTCCTTGTTGAAACTGAATTGGGACAAGAAAAAGAACGATCGTTCTTTTTTCATTCTAGATCAAACTTCCAGCCATTCACGGCGGATATAAGCGTCTTCGCGCAGTTGATTGGGTGTACCGGAAAAAACGATGCTGCCATGCCCCATGACCAATACGCGGTCTGAGATTTCCATGGCGATAGTGAGCTTTTGTTCTATTAGTAAAACAGAAATACCTTTTTGCTTCAACGTTTCTAAGTACTGGCCAACTTGGGCAACAATTTTGGGCGCAAGACCTTCAGTAGGTTCGTCAATGATGATGAGATCTGGATCGCCCATCAAGGTACGACACAGGGTCAACATTTGTTGCTCACCGCCAGACAAAACACCTGCTTCGGTATGTTGCCGCTCTTTCAGACGCGGAAACATGCCATACATATCGTCAAAATTCCAGCGACTGCCCTCGCCCTTGCCTTTTTGTCCGAGCATCAGGTTTTGGTGCACGGTGAGTTTAGGAAATATGTCGCGGTTTTCAGGGACGTAGCCAATGCCAAGATGGGCAATTTGGTAAGCCTTCTTGTCCGCAATAGCTTGTCCATTCCATTCAATGGAACCTTGGCATTCCACCAAGCCCATGATGGTTTTTGCTGTAGTAGAACGGCCTGAGCCATTACGGCCAAGCAAGGACACGATTTCACCGGAGTTGATGTCAAACGACACGCCATGCAACACATGGCTTTTGCCATAAAACGCGTGAAGGTTTTCTATTTTTAGCATGCGAATTACGTTGAAGACTATGGGTTACGAGTTAATGCGCTTGCGCGCTACCAAGGTAGGCTTCTTGCACTTTAGGGTTAGAACGCACTGCTTCGGGTGTATCAAACGCAATGACTTCTCCATACACCACCACCGCAATTTTGTCTGCTAAGCCAAATACAACGCCCATATCGTGTTCAACGGTGAGAAGCGTTTTACCTTCTGTGACCTGGCGGATCAATTGAATAAAGCGCAATGTTTCGCTTTTACTCATACCAGCAGTAGGTTCGTCCAACAAAATAACTTCAGCGCCACCCGCAATAGTGATACCAATCTCAAGCGCACGCTGTTCGGCATACGTTAAATTCATAGCCAGGACATCACGCTTTTTACCTAAGCGAATTCTTTCCATGTATTGTTCGGCCAAATCGTTAGCGTCATCTAAGTCAGCTAGAAACTTAAAGAAGGTGTACTTGTATCCAAGACTCCACAAAACTGCACAACGCAAGTTTTCAAAAACGCTGAGCTTAGGAAATATGTTGGTAATTTGAAAACTTCTTGATAGTCCTAAGCGGTTTATTTCAAAAGGCTGTTTGCCATCAATGCGATGCGTACCCAGCCAAATCTCACCACTGGTTGGCGCGAAACGGCCACTGATTAAGTTGAATAAAGTGGATTTCCCCGCCCCATTGGGGCCGATGATGGCGACTCGTTCTCCCTTAGTGACAGCCAAATCGATGCCGCGAATAATTTGGGTTTTACCAAAGCTTTTATGCAGGTTTTTAAGTTCAAGTGCGTTCACAGGGCTTCCTCCCTGCGTTTAACTTCTTTTTCAATAAACTCTTGCGACTCACCCCAATCATGAAGATATTGACGCCTTGCTAATTCGAAGAGGCCAAAGCCAGTCACAACCAGCATCAGACATCCAAACCATGTGTGGCTAAGCTCTGTATTGAGGGTAAAGCCTGCAAAGCGCACTTCAGGGCCCATAGCGGCATTGAGTTGCAAGTGATAGACCATCTCGACGATGGCGGCAACGCCCGCTAATCCCAAGAGTGCAGTCAACCCAAGTCCTATGTAGGCCACCCATATATGACGCAACCGGCCAAAAGCAGCCAATCGTAAATTCATCATGATCAAACTAGATATGCCGCCAGGTGCAAACATCACCATGAATAAAAATACAAGGCCCAAATAAAGCAACCATGCTTTGGTAAATTCTGACAGCAATACAAATGCCAGCACCAACAAAATGGCACCAATGATGGGTCCAAAAAAGAAAGTGGCGCCACCTAAAAACGTGAACAACAAATAAGCACCTGAACGCGCAGCGCCAACGACCTCAGCAGTCACAATTTCAAAGTTGAGCGCGCCAATTCCACCAGCGATACCAGCAAAAAATCCAGCGATGATAAAAGCAATATAGCGAACATGTTGGGTGTTGTACCCGATAAATTCAACACGCTCTGGGTTATCACGCACAGCGTTCAATATGCGTCCAAGTGGGGTGCGCGTGAAGGCATACATCAATGCCACACAGACAAATGTGTACGCGGCTGTTAAGTAATACACCTGAATGGGTGGCCCGAAAGTGATGCCTAAAAAAGGTGTTCCGAACACGCGGTTGCCAGAGATACCAGCCTCTCCACCAAAAAAACCAGAAAACATCAACGACATGGCAAATACCAATTCAGAAATGCCTAAGGTGATCATGGCAAATGTGGTGCCAGATTTACGGGTGGTGACATACCCAAACAAAACAGCGAAGAACATGCCGCCAATGCCACCAACCAAGGGGATCAATGACACGGGCACAGGAAGTACACCGTTTGAAGCGGCATTGAGCGTGTGCATGGCAATGTATGCACCTAGCCCGGTATAGACAGCATGTCCAAAGCTCAACATACCGCCTTGTCCTAAGAGCATGTTGTAAGACAAGCACACAATCATGACAGCGCCCATTTGGGTCAACATGGAAACAGAGAAATTGCTTGAAAATGCTTTAGGTGCCAATAGCAAAATAATGGCGAAAAGCCCCCAAATGACCCATCGCGCAACGTTGAAGGGTTTGAATTCGAAGTGGGTTGCAGAACTTTGCATAAATATCAAGTCTCGCGCTTACCCAGCAAACCCCGTGGTCTGAAGATCAAAATCAATACCAGAAATAAGTAAGGCAATATGGGCGCGACTTGTGAAATAGTAAGTTTTAGCAGGGCGTTATCTTGCGATGCCGCCCCTACAGATATGCCGATATTTTGAAGCAGCGATAAAACAGAATAGTCGAGTGCCACTGCAAATGTCTGGACGATGCCAATAAGTAATGAGGCTAGAAACGCACCCGCCAATGAGCCCATACCGCCCACGACAACCACCACGAAAATAACAGAGCCAACCGTTGCGGCCATCGCAGGTTCTGTGACAAAAGTGCTACCACCGATCACGCCAGCCAATCCAGCAAGCGCGGTACCTACACCAAACACAGACATAAAAACACGTGGTACGTTGTGACCTAAAGACTCAACCATTTCAGGATGTGTCAGTGCGGCTTGAATCACCAAGCCAACACGGGTTTTTGTGAGAAGGAGCCAAAGCCCCAGCATCATGCTCATGGCAACCAGCATCATGAATCCACGTGTTGCAGGAAAAGGCGAACAAACCACGCGGACTGCTGCATCCGCCGCTTGGCAAAGCTCGGGAGACGCGGCGCCCCAGACAAGAGATAAGCCACTCAGGGAATTTTGAATCAGCGTAAATGCAGGACCTTGCAACTCCATGGGGGGTTGAAATTCAACTGCTGTTCTTCCCCAAACCAATTGGACAATCTCTAAAACTACGTAAGACAGTCCAAAGGTGATCAATAACTCTGGAACATGTCCGAATTTATGGACGCGACGCAGACAGAATTTTTCAAAAAATGCACCTAATAAACCAGCCAAGACAGGAGCTAGTAATAAAGCAGTCCAAAACCCTAAAACACTGTTGAGTGTGAAACCAATATAGGCACCGATCATGTAGAAACTTGCATGGGCGAAATTGAGTACGCCCATCATGCTAAAGATCAGAGTTAAACCTGAACTCAACATAAATAGCAACAGTCCGTAACTCAATCCGTTGAGTGTGGAGATTACAAAAAATTCCATGATCAATCAGGCTTTAGGTTTTTGTCTTAGTGGTCTAAAAAAAGAGTGCGTCATAAGACGCACTCTTTTTGATGAGACTAGGAGAATTAACCAGGGCGCTTCATTTGGCAGCTTGTGGGTGTACTGGCAACATAAGGTTCATATTTTTGGACTGGCGCGAGTGTCATTCCCGTGTTTTCAGCTGAGTATGGATACTTCTTATCTGTTTTTTGCCACACGGTAAGGAACATGGTTTGTTGCATTTGATGATCAGCTTTACGCATTTCGTTTTCACCCGCAAAACTCTGGAACTTCAGACCTTCAAGAGCGAATGCTACTTTCACTGGATCAGTCGATTTGGCCTTGGCCATCGCCAAGCTTAATGAATTCAGGATGTTAGCCATCGAGAATGTATAGATGTCATCCTTGTATTTGGTATTGAATTCTTCCATCCATTTTTGGTATTGGCCACCCATGTTGTAGTGTCCATACCCGATTTGAAAGACGCGTCCTTCACCGTTTTTGCCAAGAGCTGTAGGCGTTCCAGATACACCTGTGTAGTAGGTATAAAACTTTCCACTGTAACCACCCTCATTGGCTGCTTTGACCAACAAAGCTAAATCTGACCCCCAGTTTCCTGTAATCACAGTATCCGCACCCGATGCTTTGATTTTGGCAATGTAAGGTGAGAAATCACGAACTTGTGCCAAAGGATGGAGATCTTCGCCAACGATTTGAATATCAGGGCGTTTGCGCGTTAGGTTTTCTTTGGCGTATTTAGCAACTTGGTGGCCGTGAGAATAATTCTGGTTAAAAAGGTAAACCTTCTTGATGTCAGTTTTATCCTTCATGAAAGTAGTCATGGCTTCAATTTTCATGGAGGTATCTGCGTCATAGCGGAAATGCCAAAAACTACATTTGCTATTTGTGAAATCTGGATCAACCGCAGAGTGGTTTAAGAAAATAACTTCTTTGCCTGGGTTTCTCTCGTTGTGTTTGTTGACAGCTTCGATGATGGCACCAGCTACAGATGAACCATTTCCTTGCGAAATGTAACGAATGCCTTGGTCCATAGCCGCTTGCATGGCGTTCAAGCTCTCAGCTGGACTGAGCTTGTTATCAAAGCCGACGATTTCAAATTTAACTTTCGCTGGATTGTTTGCGTTGAATTTCTCGGCAAAAAACTGAAATGTTTTTAACTGGTTCGAACCAACAGGTGCCATCAGGCCAGAAAGCGGGTCAATCCAAGCAATCTTGACTGTTTCTCCTGCTTGGGCGAATGCTGCTGAGCCAAGCATTGACAAAGCAGCCGTAGCAATAAGTTTGTGGGTGAATTTCATAGTTGTCTCCTTCAATTTTTAAGACGTTCAATGGTTACAGGGTTAAGTTTTAAAAGCATCTAGGGAATGCACTAGTTTGATCAAAGATTTGGGAGTGCGTAGTCTTTCAGTTGCTCGCGTAATTTTGTTTTCAACATCTTGCCAGTGGCACCTATAGGAATGCTGTCCACAAAAACTACATCATCTGGAATTTGCCACTTGGCGGTTTTACCTTCGTAAAAAGCAAGTAGTTCTTCTCGCGTTATGTTTGTATCGGGTTTCTTGACCACTGCAACGATAGGACGTTCGTCCCATTTGGGGTGCTTTACACCAATGCATGCTGCCATTAAAACGCTCGGGTGCGCGACAGCAATGTTTTCTATGTCGATCGAACTGATCCATTCGCCGCCAGATTTGATGACGTCTTTGCTGCGGTCAGTAATCTGCATGTAGCCATCGGTATCGATGGTAGCGACGTCACCCGTAGGGAACCATTCAACACCATGCGAGTCTTTGACCAAGGGCGAACCGCCCTCGCCTTTGAAGTACTCGGCTACTACCCATGGTCCTTTGACCAATAGGTCGCCATAGGCCTTGCCATCATGGGGTAAGTCTTTTCCAGCGTCGTCCACTATCTTCATGTCGACACCAAAAATAGCGCGTCCTTGCTTGAGGCGAATTTTCATTTGCTCAGGTTCAGACAATTTCAGGTGTTTGTTCTTGAGTGTGCAGAGTGTGCCCAATGGGCTCATCTCCGTCATCCCCCACGCATGCAGGACTTCAACGCCATAGTCTTCCATGAAGGTCTGAATCATGGCGGGTGGACATGCTGAGCCACCGATGACTGTGCGATTCAAGGAAGAGAACTTCAATCCATTGGCTTTCATATGTGTCAGAAGCATTTGCCATACCGTGGGGACACCTGCAGCATAGGTAACGCCTTCACCTTCAATCAGTTCATAAATAGACTTGCCATCCATTCCAGAACCAGGGAACACCAATTTGGCACCTGTCAGGGCAGCGCTGTATGGAATGCCCCATGCGTTGACGTGAAACATGGGTACCACGGGCAAAATAGCATCCCGCGCCGAAATGCCCATGACATCTGGAAGCGCAGCCGCATAGGCATGCAAGATGGTTGACCGATGGCTGTATAGCGCTGCTTTGGGGTTTCCGGTGGTGCCACTGGTGTAGCACATGCTAGAAGCTGAGTTTTCGTCAAAGCTAGGCCATTGGTAGTCGGAAGATTGATTTCCTATCCACGCCTCATAGCTCACCAAGTTTGCAATACCAGTATCGGCCGGCAATTTATCGATATCGCACATGGCCACCCATTGGCGGATGGTGTTGCACTTGCTGTGCATAGCCTGAATGATGGGAAGAAAAGTCATGTCAAAACAGAGCACTTGGTCTTCGGCGTGGTTGGCAATCCATGCAATTTGGTCTGGATGTAAACGCGGATTGATGGTGTGCAAGACACGCCCGCTTCCGCTCACACCAAAATACAACTCCAAATGGCGATACCCATTCCAAGCCAAGGTGGCTACCCGGTCACTGAAGGCTAATTTGGCAGCATCCAAGGTGTTGGCGACCTGTCTAGAACGACGCGCCACATCGGACCAAGCGTAACGGTGGATGTCGCCTTCCACTCTGCGAGAGACCACTTCACCATCACCGTGATGGCGCTCAGCAAACTCAATCAAATGAGAAATGAGTAAAGATTGCTTTTGCATTAAACCGAACACGCGATACTCCTATGGGAAACTTTTTGGCACGACCGTGCTTTTTTGATGCGCCATTGTGCCAAGACTTATCAAGTTTTTAACCAGTTTGAACAAAAAAGACCTCATGGATTTCCCGACACAAGAGAGACAATGCCAGCCATGACAAATTTCACGCTTGATTGGCAGCCTAAATTTGGCAACTTAGGCGAGACTTTTGCCTCGATTTGCCCTCCAGCCCCATTGCCCGCACCTATTTGGGTCGCACATAACGAAGTCCTTCGTGATGCACTAGGACTCACCGAGCACCTTTTCAAAGATGAATCTTTCTTGTCTGCCATGGCAGGCAGTTCCTTGCTGGATGGAAGTAGTCCTAAGGCGAGTGTTTATAGCGGTCATCAGTTTGGAGTGTGGGCGGGTCAATTGGGTGACGGCCGCGCTATCAGTCTCGGAGAAATTCAAACCCCCTTGGGTGTCCAAGACATTCAGCTCAAAGGCGCGGGCCCCACGCCTTATTCGCGCAGAGGCGATGGGCGGGCGGTGTTGCGTTCCAGCATTCGCGAATTTTTATGTAGCGAAGCCATGTTTGGCTTAGGAGTCCCCACTACCCGTGCTCTGTGCGTCACAGGATCCCCTGCCAAGGTATATCGCGAGGAGGTTGAGACTGCCGCAGTGGTTGCGCGCGTAAGTCCGAGTTTTGTGCGATTTGGCCACTTTGAGCACTTTGCTTCAATTGGGAATATCGAGGCCGTTCGATCGCTGGTGAAACATGTAGTGGAAGAACACATGCCAAGCTTGGCAGAACACGCGTTAGACGATAAACAACGTGCATTAGCCCTTCTCCAGGAAACCACCCAAAGAACAGCGTCTCTCATGGCGCATTGGCAGGCGGTGGGTTTTTGTCATGGGGTCATGAATACGGACAACATGAGTATTTTGGGTTTGACACTGGATTACGGTCCCTTCCAATTTTTAGACGGGTTTAACGCTAACCATATTTGCAACCATTCAGATAATCAGGGCCGTTATGCCTTCGTTAAGCAACCGCAAATCGGATATTGGAATTTGTTTTGTTTGGCACAAGCATTGATGCCCATCATTGAAGAGCAAGAACTAGCTTTGCATGCACTAGAAACTTACAAGTCTCTATATCCAGATTTCTACGACATGCGCATGCGCGAGAAACTTGGGTTATCCGATACACAAGTCAACGACCGCACATTGATTCAAGATCTTTTGTCACTGATGGACAAAGAACGGGTGGATTACCCCTTGTTTTGGCGACGATTAAGCCATTCGGTAGGCGAGTCTTCCCAATCAAGCCACGCTTTTGAGCCCGTTCGAGACTTGTTCATCCATCGTGATGCCATTGACGCATGGATACAAAGATATCAAGACCGCTTAGCAAGCTTAGACAAAAACAACACCAGCAAAGAAATGCTAAGAGTGAATCCAAAATTTGTTTTGCGTAACCACTTAGGGGAATTGTCCATCCGTCAAGCCAAAAACGGCGACTACAGTATGGTGCAGTCCTTGTTAAAAGTCCTTCAAACGCCCTTCGACGAACATCCTGAGCATGAAGCATGGGCTGGACTTGCGCCAGAATGGGCGTCTGACATTGAAATTAGTTGTTCATCATGAAAATTCAAAAAACGGATATTGAGTGGAAAGCTATTCTTGCGGCTAAAAATGCTGAACCTGTGGCTTTTGACGTCACACGCAAAGCAGCAACAGAGCGGCCTTTCAGCGGTAAGTTCGAAGACCATTGGAATATCGGAACCTACCACTGCATTTGCTGCGACGCCCTTTTGTTTGAAGCCAATACCAAATTTGATGCGGGATGTGGGTGGCCAAGTTTTAGCCAAGCAGCTAAACCCTCGGCAATTACTGAAAACCGAGATACCTCTCACGGCATGGTGCGTGTGGAGACGGTCTGTAGCCAATGTGGAGCGCATCTTGGACACGTGTTTGACGATGGTCCAACCCCTACGGGCCTTCGATACTGCATGAATTCTGCGTCTCTCGATTTCAAACCGGATTAATGATCAAGCCATGAAGTTACTTTTAGATTTTTTTCCAATTGCCTTGTTTTTTATTGTTTTTAAAGCCTATGGAATCTTTGCCGCAACGGCTATAGCCATTGTGGCTACTGTGATGCAAATCGCATGGATGCGCTATAAAAATGGTCGGGTTGACACCATGCAATGGATTAGTTTGGGTGTGATTGTGGTTTTTGGAGGCGCGACTTTACTCACGCAAGACGAGACCTTTATCAAATGGAAACCATCGGTTTTGTATTGGTTGATGTGCACCACGCTTTGGGTTGGGTATTTCATTTTTAAACGTAACTTCATTCAATCCTTGATGGCCGCGCAAATTGAACTTCCACAAGACATCTGGGGGCGTTTGCTTCATGCATGGGCAGCATTTTTTATGCTGATGGGATTTATCAATTTGTGGGTGGCCTATAACTTTGATACTGACACTTGGGTGAGTTACAAGTTGTTCGGTGGCTTGGGGCTTATGTTGGTGTTTGTGGTGCTGCAAGGCTTGTTCCTCAGTCGCTATATGAAAGAGCCGGAGGAGACACCATGAATATCACTGCGCAAAGCGTACATGACAGCTTATCCAAAAAACTTCAACCCACATTTCTAGAAGTTCTAGATGAAAGCGCTCAACATGCTGGCCATTCCGGAAGCAATGGCACAGGAGCAGGAACCCATTTCCGTGTTCGTATTGCCAGCGTCCAATTCACTGGGATTGCAAGGGTAGCTAAACATCGCCTTGTGTATGATGCGTTGCAAGAATTCATTGATCAAGGCTTGCATGCTTTGGCCATAGAAGTCGTAGACAACCCCTCTTGAGACATCCCATGAAAAAACACTTTCTTCACGCAGTAGCGACTGCGACTGTCGTATTGACATTGAGCTTAGCCGCACAAGCCCAAAACTTGGCCATCGTTAACGGTAAAGCCGTACCTAAAACCCGCATGGACGCCCTAGCCCAACAAGTTGTGCGCTCTGGACGCCCTATGACGCCCGATGTGGAAGCGCAGATCAAAGAAGAAGTGATCGCCCGTGAAATTTTCATGCAAGAAGCGCAAAAACGCGGCTTGGATGCCACTGACGATTTCAAAGCGCAGCTTGAACTAGCGCGTCAAACTATTTTGATTCGTGAGTTATTCAGCAAATTCCAAGAAACCAATGCTGTAACAGATGCAGATGCCAAAGCGGAATACGACAAATTTGTCGCTGCCAACGGTGGTAAAGAATATCGTGCACGCCACATCTTGGTCGAAACAGAAGACCAAGCCAAAGCCATTTACGCAAGCTTGAAAAAAGGCTCTAAATTTGATGACTTAGCCAAAAAGCAATCTAAAGATCCAGGCTCTGGTGCCAAAGGCGGTGATTTAGATTGGGCTGCACCAGGCAACTTCGTCAAAGAATTTTCAGACGCTATGGTGGCTTTGAAAAAGGGCGAGACTAGCGCCTCTGCTGTTAAAAGCCAATTTGGTTTTCACATCATCCGCCTTGACGATATTCGCGAAGCTCAATTGCCGAAATTGGAAGAAGTGAAGCCACAAATCATGCAACAGTTGCAACAGCAACGTATGGCTACATTCCAACAAGAAATGCGCGCTAAGGCGAAAGTCGAATAATTTTCATTATTGGATAGGCTTGCGTTCAGCCTATCCATTTACGCGCGTTGCGCCACACTTGCATCCAAGGACTCAACGCATTCAAGCCCCCAGTGGCTTCTAAGTCTGTCCAACTCATTTGCACATTTCTAAAGACGCGTTCTGGATGCGGCATCATGGCGGTGAAGCGGCCGTCAGCGGTCGTGACGGCAGTTAAACCGCCTGCACTTCCATTGGGGTTGAACGGATAACGCTCTGTTGCTTGTCCATGGGTGTCTACAAATCTCATTGCTGGCACAACATTTTTGGAATTGCCGCGACCGCTGAAATTAGCGAATCCTTCGCCATGTGCCACGGCAATAGGCATGCGTAGGCCCGCCATACCGGCAAAAAACAAACTGGGGGAATCTAAGACTTCGACCATAGACAAACGTGCTTCAAAGCGTTCACTTTGGTTGGTCGTGAAACGCGGCCAATCCTGAGCGCCTGGGATAATGTCCGCCAATTCAGCAAACATTTGACAACCATTGCAAACACCTAGTGCAAAGGTATCGGTGCGTTCAAAGAATGCTTTGAATTGTTCAGACAACAAAGGGTTAAAGGTGATAGAACGCGCCCAACCAATACCAGCGCCCAAGGTATCTCCATAACTAAAGCCTCCACATGCCACCACGCCTTTGAAATCCTTTAAGTTGGCCCGACCCGTTTGTAAATCGGTCATGTGCACGTCGTAAGCATCAAAACCTGCGAGGTTGAAAGCGTAGGCCATTTCTACATGTGAATTAACGCCCTGCTCTCGCAATATGGCCATCTTGGGTCTTGCTGTAGAAGTAGAAGGCGATACAACTTGGCTTTTCTTTGCATCTAATGCCAGTATTTTTTGAAGTGTCTCTGGAATATGCACATGCATTCCAGGTAGCTGGGTTTCTCCCAAGCTCGCATGCTCAGAATCAGCGCAAAAAGGGTTGTCACGTTGTTGGCAAATTTTCCAACTCACGCTGTCCCATACTGAATGAAGATCTGCCAATTTGGCCGAGAAGACTTCTTTGGCATCTCGCCAAATACTGATTTCATCTTTACCTTTGGCAATGCTCGATGTGTGTGGACGGGTTTTACCAACAAAGTGGCTGTGTTTCGACAATCCATGTTCACGCAGTGTTTGCATCACGGCATTTCGCTCGTCTGTTTTAACTTGTAGAACGACGCCTAGTTCTTCATTGAATAAAGCTTCCAGCGTCAATGCTTCACGACGCGCGCTGACTTGCGTTGCCCAGTTTTTGCTGTCGCCATAGTCAGCGCGGCTGTCTTGGATGCCATCGCTCTCAGTGATCAACATATCCACATTGAGTGCAACACCCACTTGGCCCGCAAATACCATTTCACAGACGGTGGCCAATAAGCCGCCATCGCTGCGGTCGTGATACGCCAAGATTTTGTTCTCTGACCGTAGTTGGTTGATAGCTTTGACCAGTTGCACTAGGTCTTGTGGATTGTCTAGATCTGGAACCACATCTCCAAACTGGTTTAACACCTGCCCCAAAATGCTACCGCCCATACGGCGTGCACCAAGACCCAATTGCACCAAGACCAAAGTAGTTTCTTCTTGGGCATTGAGTTGAGGCGTGAGTGTTTGGCGAACATCTGCGAGAGACGCGAATGCGCTGACTATCAAACTCACTGGAGATGTCACCTTATAGTCCTTGTCGTCCTGACGCCATTGGGTGCGCATAGACAAACTGTCTTTGCCAACAGGAATCGAAATACCAAGGGCTGGGCACAACTCCATACCTACTGCGTGAACGGTGTCGTACAAAGCCGCGTCTTCGCCTTCTTCACCACATGCGGCCATCCAATTGGCGCTGAGCTTGACGCGATTTAATTCAATCGGTGCAGCTAATAAATTCGTAATGGCCTCAGCAATCGCCATGCGGCCTGAGGCGGGAGCATTAAGCGCTGCCAATGGTGTACGTTCTCCCATACTCATGGCTTCGCCCGCAAATCCTTGGAAGTCTGCCAATGTCACCGCGCAATCTGCAACAGGAACTTGCCATGGACCTACCATTTGGTCACGGTGCGTCAGTCCGCCAACGGCACGATCGCCAATCGTTATTAAAAACCGTTTGCTGGCCACTGTGGGGTGGCTCAAAACTTTCAACACCATGCTTTGCAGGTCAACACCTGTGAGGTCAATGGCATTGTCAGAACGGTTCACGCGTTTGACATCACGATGCATTTTTGGAGGTTTGCCTAGCAAGACATCCATGGGCATGTCTACAGGTTGCAAAGCAGCATCAACATCTGCCAATACCAGCTGACGTTCTTCGGTTGCCACACCGACCACAGAAAAAGGACAGCGCTCTCGCTCACAAAACGCTTGAAACAGTGGCAACGATTCAGGCGCAACCGCCATCACGTAACGCTCTTGGCTTTCGTTCGACCAAATTTCTTTTGGCGACAAACCCGACGCCTCAAGTGGCACGGCTCTTAGATCAAAACGCGCACCTCGACCAGCATCGTTGGTAAGTTCAGGGAATGCGTTAGACAAACCACCAGCCCCAACGTCGTGAATAGCCAATATGGGATTGGAGGCACCCAAAGTCCAGCAGTGGTTGATCACCTCTTGCGCACGCCGCTCAATTTCTGGGTTACCACGTTGCACCGAGTCAAAATCTAAATCCGCGGCATTGGTGCCACTTGCCATCGAACTTGCTGCACCACCACCCATGCCAATCAGCATTCCAGGACCGCCGAGTTGGATTAACAACGTGCCGGCAGGGAATTCAATTTTTTTGGTCTGCTCACTATCGATGACACCCAAACCACCCGCAATCATGATGGGTTTGTGATATCCGCGCACCACACCAGCGACCTCTTGCTGAAATTCACGGAAGTAGCCCAATAAATTGGGGCGTCCAAATTCGTTATTGAAAGCCGCCCCCCCCAGGGGGCCTTCGGTCATGATATGTAAAGCACTGGCCATGTGCGCGGGCTTGCCTATGCTTTGTTCGCCTTCGGATTCCCACAGCTTCGAAACTGTGAAGCCTGTCAAGCCAGCTTTAGGTTTTGAACCGCGGCCCGTCGCGCCTTCATCTCGAATTTCACCACCATTGCCCGTCGATGCGCCCGGGAAAGGCGAGATAGCCGTCGGATGGTTATGCGTTTCCACTTTCATCAAAACATGGTGGGTCGCGTGTACTGATCCATAACGCGGAAGGTCTTTGCCGTTATTGGATGCAACAAATCGCTCCACTGCATGGCCTTGCATGATGGAGGCATTGTCTGAATAGGCTACGACTGTGAATTGGGGGCTTGTCTTTTCAGTGTGGCGGATCATGCCAAACAGGCTGTGCGGTTGGGCTTGGCCGTCGATCGTGAATTCAGCGTTAAAAATTTTGTGGCGGCAATGTTCGCTGTTAGCCTGCGCAAACATCATGAGCTCAACATCGGTAGGGTTGCGCTTGAGTTGTGTGAAAGATTTGACCAAATAACTGATTTCATCTTCTGCCAATGCCAAACCCCAACGCTTGTTCGCATCTTGTAGAGCTTGTTCACCGCCATTCAGAATATCGACTTGCTCCATGGGCGCAGCTTGAAGTTCTGTAAACAAAGCTAGCGCGTTTTGTCGAGAAGCCATGACGGATTCGGTCATTCTGTCGTGAAGAATATCTGCCACAGCTACAAGTTGGTCGGGGTTCAGTTCTGCTTTGCTCAGAAAACCATCTTTCAGCTGCACATAAAACTCGGTGATACGTTCAATACGTTTGATATTTAGTCCGCAGTTGTGGGCAATGTCTGTTGCTTTAGATGCCCATGGAGACACCGTACCCAAACGCGGCGTCACCACGATCAATTTGCCAGAGTTTTGTGAAAGCGCAGGTTCTCCATAGGTGAGTAATGAATCCAGTGTCTTTTGTGAAACTACATCTAGAGGACCATGCGAAGCCGCCAAATGGACATAACGCGCTTGCAAGCCTTGGATTTGGGGGGATATCGCCTGCATGAGAGGCAATATTTGCTGAATACGGAATGGACTGAGGGCGTTACCGCCCTCGAAAATACTAATGTGCAATGACACAAAAACCCTTGGGGAGATGTCGAAATGGGATAATTGTGGCATGACGATTACCTATAAAGACGCTACAGGCATTCACGGCATGCGCGTAGCCGGAAAACTTGCCTCAGAAGTGCTGGATTTCCTCACCCCCCATGTCGTGGCGGGTGTCACGACCAACCAACTCGACAAACTGGCTTACGACTACATCACCCAAGTGCAACATGCCATCCCTGCCCCGCTGAACTACAACCCCAGTGGCGACAATCCGTATCCGAAATCTATTTGTACGTCTATCAACCATCAAGTCTGCCACGGCATACCGAATGACAAAGCGCTTAAAAAAGCTGACATTGTCAATATAGACATCACCGTGATCAAAGACGGTTGGCACGGCGACACCAGCCGTATGTTTTTAGTCGGTGAGTCTTCGATTGCTGCGAAGCGCTTATGCAAACTTACATACGAAGCTATGTGGCATGGGATTGTCAAGGTCAAACCTGGCGCACGATTAGGCGATATTGGTTTTGCCATTCAACGTTTTGCTGAGGGGCATGGATTTTCTGTGGTGCGTGAATTTTGTGGACATGGAATTGGCCAAGTTTTCCACGAAGAACCCCAAGTCTTGCATTACGGTAAACCTGCAACTGGCGAGGAGCTCAAAGCTGGGATGACTTTCACCATTGAACCCATGATCAATGCTGGCAAAAAAGACATCAAAGAATTGGGCGATGGCTGGACCATTGTGACCCGTGACCATTCGCTGTCTGCGCAGTGGGAACACACGGTGCTGGTGACTGAAACTGGCTATGAGGTGCTGACCCTGTCTGAAGGTAGTCCAGCTTTACCTGATTTCGTGACGACTACGCACTGCTAAATTCCATGGACAACGCCTTGACGCACACCTATCGCAAGGACAAGGCGGCATTACTGGCCCAAGCCATTAGCAAACCAGATACTGCGCGCAGTGTGCATCTGTTATTGCATCGACTATGTGTCATGACAGACAACAGTATCAAACAAATTTGGCAGGACACTGGTTTTGATAACCAAGTCTGTCTAGTGGGCGTAGGTGGGTATGGACGAGGTGCACTCTATCCATATTCAGACATCGATGTATTGCTCTTATTGCCAAGCGGTAAATCTGCCGAAGAAGATCCTATTCTTAAAGGGCAAATTGAACGATTCATCAGCGCTTGCTGGGACAACGGGTTAGAAATCGGTTCTAGTGTGCGCAACTTAGAAGAATGTATCCAAGAGTCGCGTGCAGACATTACGGTACAAACTTCACTCTTAGAAGCAAGGCGTATTGTTGGTAACGCCCAATTATTTAAAGAATTCAAAAAACAATACGACGAGGCGATGGATCCCAAAGCATTCTTTGTTTCCAAAACACTGGAATTAAGACAGCGCCATACTAAATTCGAAAACACGCCCTACTCCCTAGAACCTAATGCTAAAGAATCGCCTGGGGGTTTGCGCGACTTGCAGATCATTTTGTGGACAGCGCGCGCCGCAAAGTTTGGCGATACATGGGAGGCACTAGCCCAAAACGGATTGGCCACTGCCTTGGAAGCTCGCCAACTCAAGCGCAACGAAAATACGCTAGCCCTCATTCGTAATCGCCTGCATCTCATTGCTAAGCGCAGAGAAGACCGCTTGGTGTTTGATATGCAGCACAGTGTGGCTCAAAATATGGGGCTAGGATTCCAAGCGGATGGGCAATTCAATGCCCGCTTGGCCAGTGAAGCTCTGATGAAGCGGTACTACTGGGCCGCCAAAGCCGTCACACAACTGAGCCAAATTTTGCTTCTTAATATTGAAGAACGACTCAACAAGACATCTTACGAATTACGGCCCATCAATGACAGGTTCGCTGAAAAATCTGGCATGTTAGAGGTATTGCATGACGATTTGTACACCAAGCAACCCCATGCCATTTTGGAAACTTTCACCTTGTTTCAATCCACGGTAGGCATCAAAGGCTTATCCGCCAAAACGCTCCGAGCACTTTACAACGCGCGTTCTGTGATGGATGCAAAATTCAGATCAGACCCTGTGAACCGCCAACAATTTATGGCGATATTGCAGTCTCCCAACGGCATGACACATGCCATGCGGTTGATGAACCAGACTTCCGTACTAGGTCGGTATTTGTGGGTATTTCGTCGTATCGTGGGGCAGATGCAACATGACTTATTTCATGTCTACACGGTGGACCAGCATATATTGATGGTGTTGCGTAATGCGCGCCGCTTCTTTATGGCGGAGCATGCGCATGAGTTTCCTTTTTGCTCGCAACTTGCAGCTGGCTGGGACAAGCCTTGGATTTTGTTCGCTGCAGCACTTTTTCACGACATAGCCAAAGGCCGTGGTGGCGACCACTCGCAGCTTGGACGTGCCGAAGTACGTAAATTTTGCAAAGACCACGCCGTTGCTAAAGAAGACGCAAAGCTCATCGAGTTTTTAGTAGCCGAGCATTTGACGATGAGCCATATTGCGCAAAAGCAAGATTTAAGTGATGGACAAGTCATCTTAGATTTCGCTAAACGCGTTGGCAATGAGCGCAATCTCACAGCCCTTTATTTGTTGACCGTAGCGGATATTCGTGGAACCAGCCCCAAGGTTTGGAATGCTTGGAAAGGCAAACTCTTAGAAGATTTGTTCCGTTACACCATGCGCACCCTAGGCGGGCGCGCACCAGATGCCGGTTCAGAAGTTGAATCTCGTAAGCGAGAAGCATTGACTATGTTGGCACTTTACACTCTTCCATTTGAAGCGCATAAAGATTTATGGGACACCCTCGATGTGGGTTATTTCATGCGCCACGATGCCACCGATATTGCTTGGCATACACGCCAACTTTCGCGCCAATTGATGCTCTCTAAAAACAAAGGGGAATCTATGGAGGTGACAGTCCGAGCCAGGCTATCGCCCGTGGGAGAAGGCCTGCAAGTGATGGTGTACTCCCCAGACCAAGCTGATTTATTTGCCCGTATTTGTGGCTACTTTGACCAGACGGGCTTCAATATTTTGGATGCCAAAGTTCACACAGCATCAAACGGCTATGCCTTAGACACATTTCAGATAGTGACGCAGTTCACCAAAGAACACTACCGAGACTTGATTAACCTGGTTGAAACGGGATTGACCCAAACCATCACCCTATCTAAGCCCCTTCCAATTCCGAGCAAGGGTCGGATGTCGCGCCGTGTGAAAAGCTTTCCCATTACACCGCGTGTCTCCTTGCAACCAGATGAGCGTGGACAGAAATGGTTACTCAGTATTTCGGCAAGTGACCGCGTTGGTTTGCTCTACAACGTTGCCAGTGTTTTAGCCCACCACAAAGTGAATTTGTTTTTAGCAAAAATTAGTACCTTGGGTGAGCGCGTAGAAGACACTTTTTTAGTCGGCGGCGCAGCATTGCAGCAAAACAAGAAGCAACTTGAAATTGAAACCGAGTTGCTAGAGGTGCTTCAGTCTTAATTCAAATAGCTTGCGTGCGAAGCAAGTAATTCCTGAAATGATGATTCATTCATCACAGTAACACCGAGCGACTGCGCTTTTTCTAATTTACTGCCCGCCTCTGCTCCAGCAACAACCGCGTGGGTTTTTTTGCTCACACTGCCAGAGACCTTGGCGCCCAGCATCTCTAACTTGGCTTGCGCTTCATCACGCCCCATGGTTTGTAATGTTCCTGTGAGTACAAATGTCCGTCCTGTCAGCGGCAAACTTGCGCCCGCAGTTGCAGTTTCCTCTTTCCAGTTCACGCCACAGGCTTTGAGTTGCTCAACCACTTCTCGGTTGTGTGCTTGGTCAAAAAAAGTTCGGATACTTTGCGCAACTGTCGGCCCCACGTCACTGACTTGTAAGAGTTGGTCTATGGTGGCATCCATGATGGCATCTAAGGTTCCGAAGTGGCGCGACAACTCTTTTGCGGTGGCTTCACCCACATGGCGAATACCTAGTCCGAATAAGAACTTGGGCAAGGTAGTGCTTTTAGATTTTTCAATACCAGCCAATACATTGGCCGCAGATTTTTCAGCCATCCGGTCCAATTGGCTTAATGCGGATAGCCCAAGTTTGTATAAATCGGGCAAGGTATTGACGATACCTGCATCTACCAATTGTTCGACGAGTTTGTCGCCCAGATCTTCAATTTCAACTGCGCGCCTGTGGGCGAAATGCAAAATTGCCTGTTTGCGTTGTGCTCTGCAAAACAGGCCACCAGTGCATCGGTAATCTGCTTCGCCGTCATCGCGAATCGCAAGGCTGTTGCAGACAGGGCAATGGCTTGGCATTGTGAATAGTTGTGCATCTTGCAATCGTTTTTCTAAAACTACAGACACCACTTCAGGAATAACGTCACCTGCTCTTCGCACGATGACGGTGTCACCTACACGTACGTCTTTTCGACGGGCTTCATCTTCATTGTGAAGGGTCGCATTCGTCACAGTTACACCGCCGACAAAGACAGGGGCTAATTTAGCAACTGGTGTGAGCTTTCCAGTGCGCCCTACTTGCACTTCAATGGCTTGGACGGTGGTGAGTTCTTCTTGTGCTGGGTATTTATGCGCTACAGCCCAACGGGGTTCGCGGGTGACAAAGCCAAGGCGTTGTTGCGTATCTAGGCTATTAACTTTGTAGACCACGCCATCAATATCAAAAGGCAAACTATCTCGCTCATGCGCAATTTTTTGGTGGAATTGCACCAAGCCTGCTGCACCCCTTACACATTGTGTTTGATTGGCGACTGGAAAGCCCCATTTTTTAAGTTGAAGTAGAAAATCAAAGTGGTTTGAAAAAACTCTAACCCCATCGTTTTGTGGCGTGATATCGCCCAATCCATAGGCAAAAAAACTCAAAGGCCTTTGCGCTGCAATCGTTGAGTCGAGTTGACGCACAGCACCTGCTGCAGCATTGCGAGGATTCACAAAGGTTTTTTCATTCCTTTCACCAGCCGCGATACGCGTGCGTTGGCGCTCATTCAGCGCTTCAAAATCAGCGCGCGCCATATAAACCTCTCCACGTACCTCTAGAAGTTTTGGAGCGTCAGAGGGCAGGCGTAAAGGAATTTGACCAACGGTGCGGATATTGAGGGTCACGTCTTCGCCCCATTCACCATCACCCCGCGTAGCAGCTTGCACCAACAGATGGTTTTCATAACGCAAGCTCATGGCCAAACCGTCAAATTTCAACTCAGCCACATACTCGACCAAATCATCTGATACATCGAGACCGAGTTCTTTTCGAATACGCTCGTCAAAATGCTCTGCACCACTGGCCGTTGTATCCGTTTCTGTACGAATGCTAAGCATAGGTATGGCATGTCGCACAGAACTAAAAGCATCTAGCGGTTTGCCACCGACGCGTTGCGTCGGAGAGTCTGGCGTTAGTAACTCTGGATGGACGGCCTCTAGTTCTTGCAGCTCACGAAATAAGCGATCGTATTCGACGTCTGGCACAGTAGGCGCATCCAATACATAGTACTGATGCCCATAGGTATTGAGGAGTTCTCGCAACGCCAGCGCCCGCGTTGCTGGTGTTTGCGGATCCATCAGCTAAACAAGCGTCTTGCTTGAACAGATCCTGCCGATAAGTCTCTGGCATCTAGCGTGTCGTAGAGCGCTTGCAGATCTCTTGAAATAGAAGCAATGGCAGCTTGCGACAAAGCTTGGCCGTTGTCATCCGTGACCGCGCCGTCCATCACACGCGCTAATTCATCGGCCGTGTGCACCATGCGTGCAAAAGGTTCCTCTTGGCGATCTACTTGCGGTACATCAAGCGATAGCGTGAGCTCCCAAATAGCAGTTTGCGCTGGGTCTTCAGACATGGCAGCTTGGGCGTCAAATGTCAAACCCAATATGGGAGGCAATCCAACAACCGGTGCTGGAACAACCATGCGACCAGGGATCACGCCGGCTACAAATCCAAGACGTGCTGCATTTTGTTGCACATAACCGGGGCTCCAAGCCGTTTTAATGGCTTTGATCGTGAAACTCAATTGCGCATCATGTGCACTGGCAAAGCTATCGAGCTCCCGGGCACGGGCAACTTCGTCGAGCATATCTGGGAATTCAGGAGCACCATTCACCGTATCGGAAAAATGCTGAATTTTCAAGACGAATTCTGAGAATTCAATTTCATTTAAAGCGCCTAGTCGATTTGCAAGCTGAACGCCCGCTTGAAAGGCACCGTATCGTTGGCCATTGCGAGGTTGCTCCCAGAGACCTGTTTCAGTATGCAGGCCTTCCAAAATAAATAATTTATTACCAACACGTCGCGTTGCTGGCATCGCAGCAAGCGTTGCCTCACCGGAGATAGGGTGTTCGATTTCAATCGCGGCAATCACATCAATTAAAGCGTCCAAGCTAGGGCGTTTTTCAACGGGGATGAGATCGGGTGCGGCTATTTCGCGCGCAGCCTGACTTGCTTGCGTACGTTTTTCTTCTGCTGCCCGTTCTGCAGCCTTGGCTTTGTCAGCGGCAATGCGCGCCAAGTCAGCTGCATTCGGTTCACGCTGGGCATGCATAGTCGCTTCTTGCATCATCGCCAGCGCCATATCATTCACTGGATCGTGAGACAAGGACGTTTGTTGCTGATGAACAGATGGGTTATCTGTATTTGAGACTGGATAACCAGGGGTGGTTTCAAAAGCGGGTTCTTGCGGTCCGTCAAAACTTGCAGAAGAAATACTAGCCGCCTCTATCGCCTCATCTTGGGCAATAGGATCTGCTTGGCGTGGTTTGTTTTTACGAGATGTCCAGGTGCTATGGGCAACTACAGCTGCCAGTACAACACCCCCCGCAATTGCCAAACCGATTTGAAGATTACTCATGTCCGCATCGGGATCAAACGGTGTCGACCATGGAAATGGCTGATTCCATATCAACTGCAACGATACGAGAAACACCTTGTTCTTGCATGGTCACACCAATCAATTGCTCGGCCATTTGCATCGTGATCTTGTTGTGTGAAATAAACAAGAACTGGGTACCTTTCGACATAGTCGCCACCAACTTGGCAAATCGTTCGGTATTCGAGTCGTCCAAGGGTGCGTCCACCTCGTCTAGCAAACAAAATGGCGCAGGATTGAGTTGGAAGATGGCAAAAACCAAGGCAATCGCAGTGAGCGCTTTTTCGCCGCCTGAAAGCAAATTGATACTCTGGTTTTTCTTGCCTGGTGGTTGTGCCATCACTTGCACACCCGAATCCAAAATCTCTTCGCCAGTCATCACCAAGCGGGCATTGCCTCCACCAAACAACTCGGGGAACATCTTTCCGAAATGCAAATTGACGCTGTTGAAGGTTTCGTCTAACAAAGCACGCGTTTCTGCATCAATCTTTCGAATAGCGTCTTCCAAGGTGGTCATCGCTTCGTTCAAGTCTGCAGACTGCGCGTCTAGGAACGTTTTGCGCTCTGTGGCGGCTGTGAGCTCGTCCAAGGCGGCCATATTGACCGGTCCCAGCGCATGGATTTCACGTTGCAAACGGTCAATCTCAGATTGCAGTCCAGTCAATCGCACATTGTTTTCTGAAATAGACAGCGCGATAACTTCTAGGTCAGCCGCGTTGTCTATCAAAAGCTGGTTGTATTGCTCGAAGCCCAAACGCGCGGCTTGTTCTTTGAGTTGCAAGTCGGTGATCCGTTGGCGCATAGGATCGAGTTCACGCTCCAAACGCAGACGGTGCTCATCGCTTGCCCGCAACTTGGCCGTCAAGTCGTCGTATTCGCTACGTTTTGCCGCTAGCGCTGCTTCGCGTTCTAGTTTGACGTTGAGAGCAGCTTGTAAACCAGACTGCGCCGTGGCGTCTGACAAGCGGGCAAGATCTTCTTGCACCAGCTTTTCTTCTTGCGCAATCGAAGCAGATTGTTGCTGTGCTGTTTCGATGATGCGATTGAGTTCTGCTTCGCGTGTCGACAGACTTCTTTTGGCGAAGTCTGCTTCTTGGACTTGGCGCTCTAGTTCGCGTTGGCGCTCTCGTGTTGCATTGAAGCTTTGCTGCGCTTGGATGACTGTTTCGTCCAATTGGGCATGTCGCTCTTGTGAGTCTGCCAATTGCATGTCAAGTGCTTCAAAATCTTCTTGGGCTTGTGCTCTGCGGTTGTTGAGTTCTAACAACTGCGCGTCGACTTCGCCTAAATCTTGGCCAATTTGATCGACGCGGGCACGCGTTTGCTCAGCAATTTGTGTCAGACGCAAAAGTTCTACTTCGACCTCGTGCACACGCGCTTGGGATGCAGTGGATTCTGTCCGCACGCTAACCAAACTCTGTGATGCTTCGCGATACGCATATTCACTACGCGACAAAGTCTGACGCGCCTCTTCGCTAATGAGGGCTTGGGCTTTCAGACTCTTGTCTAAGTTTTCAATTTCTTGGGAACGAGCAAGTAAGCCTGCTTGTTCGTTGTCTTGGGCATAAAAACTTACGCTGTGTGCGGTTACAGCATGTCCTTGCGGCACATAAATAGTTTGGCCAGGTTTGAGTTGTTGGCGTTTTGCTAGGGCTTGCGCTAAATCAGCTGCGACAAAACAACCTTGCAACCACTCGCCCATCAAGGCTTTGTGTCCAGCGTCATTCAAGCGCAGCAAATCCGATAGCCTTTGTAGGTCACCAGGGGCGCTTTCTAGCGCTGCGTTTGCAGGAGCGAAAAAGGTGAGTTTGGTGGGCGGTGCATCTGCAGCAAAGCCACTAACCATTTCTAACTTGCTGATTTCAAACGCTGAAAGCCGCTCGCGCAATGCAGCTTCGAGCGCGTTTTCCCAGCCAGCTTGGATATGGATACGTTGCCACAAGGCTTGCAACCCATCCAATCCATGGGAGGCCAACCAAGGCTTGAGTTTGTCGTTGGTTTGCACTTTAGCCTGCAGTGCTTGCAAGGCTTGCAAGCGTGCTGATAGATCGGCGTGCTTCGTTTGCTCAGCGTTGACGCTGTCTTGTGCTTGTTTGCGAGCTTCATCTAGCTCTGGAACTTGGGCCTGCAAAGCTTCGAGTTGTGCTGTCTTTTGTTCAGCTGTGGCTTGCGCATCATTGCGCTGTGCTTTGAGTTTCTCAATCTTTTGTGGGTCAGGAGCATTCAACGATTGTTGGTCGTTATTAAGCCGCTCTTTGCGTAACTCCAACTGTTTGCTTTGCTCTTCAATATTGCGTTGGTCTGCCGCAAGCACTTGTATGCGTTGCTGCACCTGCGACACGGCATTGCGCTGCTCGTTTGCACGCATTTGAGCGGCTTCTAAGGCTGTTTCTTGCTCAGGCAAGGTGACGTGAACTTGCTCGATTTGTTCAGACAACGCAGCGGCTTGAATCTCAGCCTCGCCTAATTTGTCTGATAACTGCGAAATTTCAATGGCGGCCTGCTCGCTTTGTTGCGTCCATTGCAGGATTTGCTCTTTCATCTGCGCTAGTCTCGCCTGAGCGCGTTGGCGGCCTTCCACCACAAAGCGAATTTCAGCCTCGAGTCGGCCCACTTCAGCACTGGCTTCGTACAAAGCGCCCTGGGACTGATTGACCTGGTCACCGGCAGCGTAATGCGCCTGGCGAATAGTTTCTAAATCGGCCTCGATATGACGCAAGTCGGCAATTCGCGACTCGAGCTCAGTGACGGATTTATCAACTTGGTTCTTGATATTGGTTTGGTCAACTTCAGCGTCTGCACGTTTTAAAAACCAAAGCTGCTGCTGCTTGAGCGTGACGTCCGATTGCAGGGTATTGAAGCGTTGCGCAACTTCCGCCTGTTTTTCAAGCTTTTCTAGGTTAGCGGTGAGTTCACGCAAGATATCTTCTACGCGTGTCAAGTTCTCGCGGGTATCACTGAGCCGGTTTTCTGTTTCGCGGCGACGCTCTTTGTATTTGGAAACGCCTGCAGCCTCTTCCAAAAATAAGCGAAGCTCTTCAGGTTTGGATTCGATGATGCGGCTGATCGTGCCTTGGCCAATGATGGCGTATGCCCTTGGACCTAGGCCAGTACCCAAAAACACGTCTTGCACGTCTCGACGGCGCACGGGTTGGTTATTGATGTAATAGCTGCTGGTTCCATCACGGGTCAGGACGCGTTTGACAGCAATTTCTGTGAATTGGCTCCACTGGCCGCCCGCGCGGTAATCGGAGTTGTCAAAGACTAATTCGACACTGGAGCGGCTAGCCGCTTTGCGGCTGGTGGTGCCGTTAAAAATGACGTCTTGCATCGAGTCGCCGCGCAACTCGCTGGCTCGGCTTTCTCCCAAAACCCAGCGCACCGCGTCCATGATGTTGGACTTGCCGCAACCGTTAGGGCCCACCACACCGACCAATTGGCCAGGCAAAAGGAAATTCGTGGGATCCGCAAAAGACTTGAAACCCGACAACTTGATTGAATTCAGACGCACCTAAAACCTCTTTTAACTAGGTATGCATCATAAAGGGCTCAGGCGGTCACGAACCTGAGACAGGAGAAGCTCCAAATTGGGTACCAAGGTAGTAAATTGAGATTTTGTGGCCTCAAAAGGTTGTTGCCTAGATTGGGCATATAAATTGATCACGGATGCGCCTAAGGAGTCCCCCGTGAACATGGGCAAAAAGCCTTTGAGGGCGTGCAAAGCATGCTCTGCTTTTTGGGTGTTTCCGTGGGCAAATGCAGCATCTAGTTCTAATAGTTCTTGCGCCAAACTGTGCTCAAAGGTGACTAAAAGCTGTTGCAACTGATCAGGTTCTTGGGCAAATTCTTTGGCGCGCGTTAAATCAAGCAGTAAAGACATGGGCAACAGGTCAATAAATGGGTTAAGGCTTAAGGATAATAGCAGTCATGAATCCCTTATTACAAAGACTTCAGCCTTACCCTTTTGAGCGCTTGAAGCAGCTTTTTGCAACTGTCACACCTTCCGCGAATCATGCCCCCATCAGTCTTGGCATTGGTGAGCCGCGTCATGCCACGCCGCAATTGGTTTTGGATGCCCTTGCATCTTCCACTGCGGCCTTAAGTTCTTATCCTGCAACTGCCGGTATCCCTGCTTTGCGTCAATCCTGCGCCAATTGGGTGCAAAGACGTTATGGTTTGACGCTGAACCCAGACAACCAAATTTTGCCGATCAACGGATCGCGCGAGGCTTTGTTTGCCTTTGCCCAAACCGTACTGGATGGATCAAAAGTTGGGGCTACTGTGGTCTGCCCCAACCCCTTCTATCAAATCTACGAAGGTGCGGCCTTGCTTGCGGGGGCGCAAGCCTTTTACGCTCCTAGCGATCCTGCTTTAAATTTCAACGTTGACTGGGGCAAAGTGCCAGAAGCGGTCTGGAAAAACACGCAATTGCTGTTTGTGTGCTCCCCAGGTAACCCTACAGGTTCGGTCATGCCCTTAGAAGACTGGAAAACCCTCTTCGAATTGAGTGACCGTTATGGTTTTGTTATCGCCAGTGACGAGTGCTACAGCGAAATCTATTTCAGAGAAGAACCACCACTGGGCGGGCTAGAAGCTTCTTACAAATTAGGCAGAACGGATTACAAAAATCTCGTGGCCTTCACCAGTCTTTCCAAACGCAGCAATGTTCCCGGAATGCGCAGCGGCTTTGTGGCAGGAGATGTCGACCTTCTGAAGCAATTTTTGCTCTATCGCACCTACCACGGCAGCGCCATGAGTGGCATGGTGCAAGCGGCCAGCATTGCCGCGTGGAATGACGAAGCCCATGTGGTGGCCAATCGCGATATGTACCGCCAAAAGTTTGCAGCGGTAACCCCCCTGTTGGCGCAGGTCCTAGACGTTAAGTTACCTGATGCAGCTTTTTACCTTTGGGCGGCGGTCCCAGGCGGGGATGACCAAGCTTTCGCCAGGGATCTGCTGGCTCAATACAATGTGACAGTTCTGCCAGGCAGCTTTTTAGCGCGTGAGTCTCAGGGCTTCAATCCTGGCGCTGGGCGAATTCGCATGGCCTTGGTTGCTGAAACCCAGGAATGCATGCAAGCCGCGCAACGCATTGTTGAATTTATTCAACGCCCATAAATCCTTTTCATCCTTCAAAAAGATCAACTATGACCGCACAACTTCAATCCATCATTGATACCGCTTGGGACAACCGCGCTTCCATCAACTCCGCCAATGCATCCCAAGAAGTTCGCGACGCTGTGGAACACGTGATTTCCGAGATGAACGCCGGTCGTATGCGCGTAGCCACCCGCCAAGCGGTTGGCCAATGGACGACACACCAGTGGATTAAAAAAGCGGTACTCCTGTCTTTCCGTTTGAAAGACAACGAAGTCATCAAAGCAGGCGACTTGGGCTTTTATGACAAGGTTCCTACTAAGTTCGCCCATTTGAGCGAAGAGGAAATGAAAGCCAGTGGCGTTCGCGTGGTCCCACCCGCTGTTGCACGCCGTGGCAGCTATATCGCCAAAGGCGCGATTCTGATGCCAAGCTACGTGAACATTGGCGCCTATGTCGATGAAGGCACCATGGTCGATACATGGGCCACCGTAGGGTCTTGCGCACAAGTCGGAAAAAACGTCCATTTATCTGGCGGTGTCGGTCTTGGCGGTGTGCTCGAACCGGTCCAAGCCAATCCCACCATCATCGAAGACAACTGCTTTATTGGTGCACGCTCCGAGGTTGTGGAAGGCGTGATCGTTGAAGAAAACTCCGTCATTTCTATGGGTGTCTACATCGGCCAAAGCACCAAAATTTATGACAGAGCGACCGGCGAAGTGACTTACGGTCGTATTCCGTCTGGCTCAGTTGTGGTTTCTGGAAATTTACCCAGCGCAGATGGCAAATACAGCTTGTATTGCGCGGTGATCGTGAAACGTGTTGACGCGCAGACCCGCGCCAAGACATCGTTGAACGACTTGTTGCGCGACTAAATTTACTTTGCCTGTTATGTCCCGCACACTTGCGCTTGCCGAACAACTGATTGCTCGCCCTTCGGCAACGCCTGAAGATGCCGGATGTTTGGAATTGATCGCGTCGCACCTTGCACCACTAGGTTTTCAATGCGAGCGCATCGATAGCGGGCCAGACACATTTCGCGTGAGTAATTTGTGGGCCATCAAACGCAGCAAGATTACCAATGCAAAAACATTGGTATTCGCAGGCCATACTGACGTAGTCCCCACCGGCCCAATCGCCAAATGGAGCAGCGATCCTTTCACACCCACCCACCGCGACGGTAAATTGTTTGGCCGTGGCAGTAGCGATATGAAAACTTCACTCGCTGCCATGGTGGTTTCGATCGAAGAATTTTTAGCGGCCCAGTCTGACCCAGCTTTCAATATTGCTTTGCTTTTTACCAGTGATGAAGAAGGACCTGCAGTCGATGGCACCGTCAAAGTCTGTGAGGCATTGAAAGCCCGTGGTGAAAAACTCGATTGGTGCATTGTGGGCGAACCCACATCAGTCGAGCGCACTGGCGACATGATCAAAAACGGACGCCGCGGCACGATGAGCGGCAAACTCACCATCAAAGGTATCCAAGGCCACATTGCCTATCCACAGTTGGCGCTCAATCCTATTCATACCTTTGCACCCGCAATGGCTGAACTCGCTCAAAAGGTGTGGGACAAAGGCAACGAATTTTTTCAACCTACCTCTTGGCAAATAAGCAATATCCACGCGGGCACAGGTGCTGGCAATGTCATTCCTGGGGAATGTGTGGTGGATTTCAATTTCCGCTTTTCTACCGAGTCCACGGTTCAAGAATTGCAAAAGGGTGTTGAAGAAGTTTTAGTGCGACACAAATTGAACTATGAACTCACTTGGGTCGTAGGAGGCTTGCCATTCTTAACCAAGCCTGGTGATTTGGTGAAAGCGGTTCAAGCTGCCATTGCTGATGAAACCGGTATACAAACCCAGCTCTCTACAACTGGTGGAACCAGTGACGGCCGTTTTATTGCACAAATATGCCCAGAAGTTATCGAATTAGGGCCACCCAACGCATCGATCCATAAAATTGATGAACATATTGCTGTAGCCGACGTAGAACCCCTCAAAAATATTTACCGACGCGTTTTAGAGCGCCTTCACAGCCTTTCTTCTGGCGTCGAACACCGCGCGTGATGACGTCACCTAAAAGACTCAGCGCATTAATTGAAGACTGTGCCACCCAACTTGAAGATGCCCATTTACATGCGGGATTGAGTTTTGGTCATGGAACTAACAATGCGCAGGATGAAGCGGCTTGGTTGGTTTTATGGCAACTGGGACTACCTCTAGACACTGATTTCACGGACGACGCACAAGACGTCTTGGTGCGTGAGGCCGAGCTGATCAAGGTACAGCATTTGATCGCGCAACGTATTACGACACGAAAGCCTGCGGCCTACTTAACGCAAGAAGCATGGCTAGAAGGCGTGTCTTTTTATGTAGATGAAAGAGTGATCGTTCCGCGTTCATTGATCGCCGAGGTCTTAGCCTCTGGAAATATAGATCCATGGTTGTCTGCAGACACGAAACATCTGCTCGATATGTGCACAGGCAATGGTAGCTTAGCGATTCTTGCGGCCCTAGCCTATCCTGAGGTGCAAGTGATTGGCAGTGATGTCAGTGCTGAGGCACTAGAAGTTGCTCATATCAATATGGAACGCCATGCATTGCAAGAACGTTTGACATGGCTGCAGTCAGATGGTTTTAAAAATATACAACATAAGTTTGACCTCATTCTCTGTAACCCGCCTTATGTGAATAGTCAAAGCATGGCTACATTGCCTCAAGAATATGTCAATGAACCTGCATTAGCTTTGGATGGTGGACCTGATGGCATGCGCTTTATCTCTCGATTGCTACATGAAGCGCCCAATTACATGCAAGAAAATGCCATATTGGTTTTAGAAATAGGCAATGAACGCGAACACTTTGAAGCCGCATTTCCTAAAATTGATGTGGTTTGGCTAACCACGAGCGCGGGAGATGACCAAGTTCTTTTGCTGACGCGACAGGCAATCATTCTCAACAACACCCACACATGATTACCTTAAAAAATATTGTTTTGCGCCGAAGTGCCAAAGTCTTGCTAGACAGTGCGACCGTCACCATCAATCCATCCGAAAAAGTGGGATTGGTAGGTCGCAATGGGGCTGGCAAATCAACACTCTTTGGACTCTTGAACGGTAGCTTGCAAGAAGATGCCGGCGAATACTACATCCCAGCGCAATGGCGTATGGGGCAAGTGGCCCAGGACATGCCTGAGACGGACCAAAGCGCCACCGAATTTGTGATCGAAGGCGATACGGTTTTGTGTGATGCCCGTATAGAAGTTGCCGCAGCTGAAGAAAGTGGTGATGGCGATCGCATGGGCCATGCCTATATGGCACTGTATGACGCAGGTGAGCACGATGCGCCGGCACGCGCGCAATCTTTGATATTGGGCTTGGGCTTTAAAACCACGGAACTAGAAAATCCAGTCAACAGTTTTTCTGGCGGTTGGCGCATGCGCTTGCAATTAGCACGTGCCTTGATGTGCCCTTCCGACCTTCTGTTGTTGGACGAACCCACTAACCACTTGGACTTAGATGCCCTGGTTTGGTTGGAAGCTTGGCTGAAGCGCTATGAAGGCACTATGGTGGTGATTAGCCATGACCGTGAATTTTTAGATGCGGTGACCAATGTGACCTTACATATCGACGCAGCCAAATTGGTGCGTTACGGCGGGAATTACAGCAAGTTCGAGGACATGCGTGCCGAACAAATGGAATTGCAACAAAACGCCTTTTCCAAACAGCAAGACAAGATTGCGCATTTGCAAAAATTTATTGCGCGTTTTAAAGCCAAAGCCAGCAAAGCCAAGCAAGCACAAAGTCGCGTCAAAGCCTTGGACCGTATGGAGAAAATTGCGCCATTGCTAGCCGATGCAGACTTCAGCTTTGAGTTCAAAGAGCCGGCCAACTTGCCCAACCCTATGCTGTCTATGCAAGGTGTTTCATTTGGGTATCCACCCGTGGCGGATGCTCCTGAAGGCACACCACCCACGGTAATCGTGCAAAACGTTAGTCGATCGGTATTGGCTGGGCAACGCATTGGTATTCTGGGCGCGAACGGCCAAGGTAAATCAACCGTTGTGAAGACCATTGCGCGCGATTTAGAAGCATTGGCTGGAGAAATTACAGAAGGTAAAGGTCTAAATATCGGTTACTTTGCCCAGCAAGAACTAGATGTTTTGAAACCTGCAGACACGCCCCTGCAACACATGATTGACTTGGTAAAAAAACTCACATCACAAGGTAAGTTAGCAGGACAAGCCACCCGCGAGCAAGATTTGCGGAGTTATTTAGGGCAATTTAATTTCAGCGGCGACATGGTTAAACAAGCAGTAGGCAGCATGAGCGGTGGCGAGAAAGCCCGTTTGGTGCTGTGCATGATCGTATGGCAACGCCCGAACCTGTTGTTGCTAGACGAGCCTACCAACCACCTAGATTTAGCCACCCGCGAAGCCTTGAGCATGGCCCTAAACGAGTTTGAAGGCACTGTCATGCTGGTAAGTCACGACCGCGCATTGCTCAGAGCAGTATGCGATGAATTCTGGATGGTCTCGCGCGGTGGTATTGCACCATTTGATGGTGATTTGGATGATTACCAGCGCTATTTACTGGAAGAAAGTAAGCGTCTTAGAGCCGAGGCAGTTGCAGCAGCGAGTGTTATCGCACCATCGCCAGCTAAAACATCCAAAGAGAGCAGTCTGAACATCAAACTGGATCAAGAAAAGAAAAAACCTCTTAAGAAAGAGCTTGAAAAAGTAGAGCCCAAGTTAGCTGCTTTGGAGGCTGAAAAAGAAATTTGTCTTAAGCAATTATTAGAGCCATTGAAATCAAAAGAAATCGCAGAAACGTCTAAGAGGCTGAAACAAATTGAACAAGAAATTGCTAGCTTGGAAGCGCGGTGGCTGGAAATAAACGAGGCGCTAGAAGCGACTTAAATGAAAAAAGGGTTTGCATATTTGCAAACCCTTTTTAGGTTTATTGGTGGGACCAGCGGGGGTCGAACCCACGACAAACGGATTAAAAGTCCGCTGCTCTACCAACTGAGCTATGGTCCCGTTTCAAGTTGTAACAAATATATCAAATGCTTAAACTTAAGCCTCAAATTATAGCGTAGAAATTTTATCGATGACCCACCCTGATGCGCATTGTCCAAAAGTTGCCGTCACACTCACTACGGAACCATATCCGCTGCAATTGAGTGAGCCATCTGTACCGCCTTCAATTTCACAACTTGCATCCACAGGTGCAACAGATTCTTTGCTAAATACACAAGAAATGCCTATTTTTTTCTTATCGCGTGGCGCTTGGTGTTCACGTCTTAATCGGTAGCGTAATTGCGCCAATAAAGGGTCATGTGTTGTCAGAGAGAGATCATCAATATCGACTTTATGCGCAGCGCGTTTACCTCCAGCAGCGCCGACAGTAATAAATATTGTTTTTGTATGCATAGCCCAAGCGGCCATCGCCGTTTTTGCCTTGATTTGATCGCAAGCATCAATCACGGCATCAACCTGTGAATTCAAAATCGATGGCCAATTCTCAGGCGTTACAAATTCATCGACACATTCCACTAAACACTGCGTATTGATATGCGCAATACGCTGTTGCATTGCCAGTACTTTAGACATGCCAAGGGTGTTATCTAAAGCATGGATTTGGCGGTTGATATTGGATTCGGCTATGTGATCGAAATCAATTAATGTCAATTTGCCAACACCGCTTCGGGCGAGCGCTTCGACTGCCCAAGAACCTACTCCGCCAATTCCTACAACCGCAATATGTGCTTCGCGAATTTTCTTCGCGCCAGTAACGCCATACAAACGCTCAAGACCACCAAAACGTCTTGCGGTAATGTCTTGGTGATCCATTGATCAAAAATTTAAGTCGTGCAGGGCTCGATAGAAGCAGCTTGCAGTTTTAAAGCGCAAAAAGCGCCAACCACAATCGACAAAACAGCAACAAACGACATCAAGCTTAAAGTGGACAAGCCACTCACACCTTGACCAAAAGTACATCCCATGGCGGTCACACCACCGACCCCCATCAGTACTCCGCCAATTAAATGTCGGGCTAAATCGGGAACGTCAGCAAAGCCCTCCCAGCGAAAGGATTGATTGAGGATGGCAGAGACACAAGCTCCCGCGATGACTCCCAACGCGGAAACGATGCCAGCAGTTAAAACTTTGGAGGTATCGCTAAAAAATAAAAGCCAATCAAGCAAGTAAGCGGCAGGCGCAACAAACGTCAAAGCTTCAATGCGACCAGAATTTGTAGCTAGGTAAACAGACTCTAAGGTCTCTGGATGTTCTTCAATAAAGCCCAGATGACCGCTGACCCACCACAATAAGATAACCGTTACACCAACCCCGATTCCCGCAACAATATTTTCAATTGTTATGAAATCTTTACGCGATAAAGCAATAACGAAGAATAAACCTCCAATTGCATATCCAGCAAATACCGCTAGTTGCTGCGCATCACCCCCCATGACAGAGGAAAGCAATGAACCAACATGTGAGCCACTAGGTATATCAAGAGCCACCACATCTAAGTATTTGGCGCGAATAACTGCCGTTAGACCTTTTAAGGTGGCAAATGCACTGATACCCATCACGATAAAAACCA
>Ga0214919_10001538_pt1 | contig 37520 bp, 24 predicted proteins | sample LL1503_MetaG_FD_177994 | JGI IMG/M metagenome (GOLD analysis project Ga0214919, IMG submission 177994) | Freshwater microbial communities from Lake Lanier, Atlanta, Georgia, United States - LL-1503 | ecosystem: Environmental > Aquatic > Freshwater > Lake | place: USA: Georgia | collected...
TAATAATAATAATAATAATAATAATAATAATAATAATAATAATAATAATAATAATAATAATAATAATAATAATAATAATAATAATAATAATAATAATAATAATAATAATAATAATAATAATAATATAATAATTAAATTTTATAAAACTTTTTTTACATCTGCCAGGATATCAATTTGTAGTAGTAATGAAAGCGAGTGTATGAAAATTGCGTGTAATGCGTTTTATGCTACTAAAATACAGTTTTTTACAGAAATAAAATTATTATGTGATGTATTAAATATAAGTTATGATAATGTTAAATTGCTTATGTTAAATAATGGATGGATTAATCCAATGCATACAAATATTCCTGGGAGTGATAATAATATTTCATTTGGTGGAATGTGTTTGCCTAAGGATACAAATGCATTAAATGCGTTTATGAATATTCATAATACACCTCATAATGTTATTAATGCCGTAATAACAGAACAATCAATAATGCGTGATACAATGTTATAGTAGGATTGGTATATGATGCCTTATGGATATATGGATATATGGATTATGGATTATGGATATATGGATATATGGATATATGGATTATGGATTATAATATATATATATATATATATATATGGTGTATTTATTGGCACTAGATAACCTAGATAACCTAGATAATTAATAAATATTATTATCATATTCTAATGTTATATATTCATCTTTCAAATTATTAGTTTTATTATATTCATCTTTCAAATTATTAGTTATAATATACTCATTATTATTATTATTATTTTTATCATCATTTTTTAAGTTATCAGATTCAATAACATCAATACATAAATTATCATTTTTTAAAACAACAATACTGTTAGTTTTATTATCATTTTGGTTATAGTTATGTTTATCCATTATTGAAATGTGGTTCCAGTTAAAATCATCTAGGTAATATAGTGTATAACAATATACTAATAAACTATATATAAATCCCATTGTATAATAATTAAGCACTCCTAGATAATAATATAATATATTATATGTTTTTTCAATACGTGTGATACCGTCATTATAAATTAATAATGGTATAGATAATGAATATAATAAAGGTAATATCATAATAATTGATAATAATAGCATTAATAATGTTGGTCCATATATAACTGCCATAATAAACTCTATAGTTGCTACAAATACAAATATATTAATACTAAATATAACAACATTTACAATTGCCATAAAACGCTCCCATTTATTATGACATTTATTTACAATTAATAATAAATCATTTACCATTGCACCTGCACACCATCTTTTACGTTGTCGTAAAAAGTGTAATAGTGTGTTTGGCACTTGTGTATATGCTATGGCATTTGTTGATTGTATTGTTTTAACATATGGATATAATTGAAACATTAAACATATGTGATTACGGTCTTCACTGGCATAACTTCTTATATGATGTATAATATTATCATTATTATCAGAATGTGATGGTAATTTATTAAATAGGTTTAATATCTGGTTTCCGCACGTTTCATTACATACTTTTAATAACTGGACACATCCTGATAAACAATTAACTTTATTTGTTATAAGTGATTGTGTTTTACGTTTTAGAAACTGTGCATATAAATATTCGCAATATTGATACATTACTAAAGGATTATACCAATTTTTAACAATATCAACAATACCAACAACACCAATAAGTAAACCCATTTTACCAGATGAATTATCATAGGTATTAATTAATTCATAACTACATTGTGGACTTAATATTGTATCTGCATCGGTTCCAATAATAAAGTGTATAGGATCTTTATTATGTAATATGCTTATACCAAATGTATCTAAATCTATATTAACATTAACATTATCAATAACATTAACATTAAACTTAGAATTAATACGTATTGTAAAATACGAATCAATAAAATGTAATAAATCAGGTGAGCAATATAAATAATAATCTATAAATTTAAATTCATTATTTATTATTTTGCTAATATTCTTAGTATCCCCATTACTAGTAGTACTAGTAGTATTATTATTATTATTAATAATATTATAATAATATATTAATCGTCTAACTAATGTTAAGCTATCACGCTTACCAATATTTTTATGTTTTACTATTAATAATAGTGGTATATTATGATATATTCCCGTGTGTATATCTATTGTATCCCATTGATTAAACCACGTTTTATATGCGTCTATAAATGTTGTATTATAGATTAAATTATCTTTTAAAATAATATTTATTAATATTTCATCTGTTCGCAGTGTGCCAGGGTTTGATGTAGTATTAAGTTTACCATCACATATAATTATTATAAACTTATTAAAAAGTGGATTATATGTTTGGGTGTGTATAGAGTTTAATGTATTACGTAATTCTTGTTCGGTTTCATTATAACACGTTAAAACATATACTACTTTACGATAATTTATTGTTGTATTATATGTTTTATATGTTTTATATATTTTGTTTATTGAATTTTTATTCTCTATATCATAATCAATATATTGCGTTTTGGTATTATTATCATTATTATTAGTATTGTTAGTGTTGTTAGTGTTGTTAGTGGTGCTGGTGCTGATAGTGTTGTTAGTGGTGCTGGTGCTGATAGTGTTTTTTATAGTATTACCTAGTAATAATAAAACATTAATACTATTTACTGATGTTGATAATGCTAATAAACAAATAAAAATATACCAATATGTATTATAAATTGTTATAAAATAACTTAATATACAATTAATACTAACTATATAACTAACTATTAAATATTTTTGGGTTTTAATTGATGATAGTGATAATGAAAATGAAAACATAACAAAAATAAATTAAAGTATATTAACTTATTTTAAGTTATTTATTTATAGTTTTTAATTCTATTTATTTATAGTTTTTAATTCTATTTATTTTATTTTATAATTATTATATTATAATTATAATTATTATTACAATTATATTATAGTCTGCTAGATGCAAATGTTATCTAGAAGATGTAAATATTATAGTCTGCTAGATGCAAATGTTATCTAGAAGATGTAAATATTATAGTCTGCTAGATGCAAATGTTATCTAGAAGATGTAAAAAATTGTTATCTGATAGATGTTTAAAATTATATGTATAATATATAATATATAATTTACAAATTGCAATAATAATAATAATAATAATAATAATAATAATAATAATAATAATAATAATAATAATATAATTAAAAAAAATTAAAAAGAATTAAAATGGTTTCCATTAAAACTAAGCGTTTTATGTTATTTTTATTAGGATGTATACCTATTCGATTATTATTTGTATATTTAATAAAACAAATGCCTATACACTATTTACCATATTGTGGTATTATTGGTATTATAATTGGATTATCATTTCTATGGTTATATGCTTTTAAAAATAAAACGGCAGATAGTCAATTAGCGTGGGCAGGAGAACCTTATATATGGTGGAATGAATTACGTATTATACATGGTTTATTATATATAAGTTTTGGATTAATAGCAATTCAAAAATATCGGTCTTGTGCGGTTGTTATACTTTTAGTAGATGTTATTATTGGGTTGTTAGCATGGATTAATCATCATAACATATTATGTTAATCGGGAAACAGGATTTATAAATATTTACTTTTTGTGGATATATGGATAATATCACAATCATTATAATACCATAAAAAATGATATAAAAAATGAATTATAAACATTTAATAAACATAAATACGTAAATGTTGTTAATAAATTATTTTTTAATTAGTATTACATTTATATTATTTATTGGTATACCTTGTATTATAAAATATTATTGTAATAAATGTTATGTTATTCTACCAGATGATAAAAATAATATATATAATATTGAAAATCAAATGAATACACAACATCAAATAATAAATCCATTATTACCATATAATAACAATAATTACTGTAATCACAATAATCATCGTAAAATAAGTAATCGAGATGAGTTATCGAGTTTGCTAGCATAATTATTCAAATTTAAATATCTTTACCCAGGCATTATATCTAGGTGTTAATATATTTTCTATTTTATTAGCATCTAAGAATTTATCACATACCATTTTATTTTTAGTTTTATTTAGTTTTTTTATATTTGTGAGTTGTAGTGATTGCTTTAATTGTTCTGGTTGTTCTGGTTGTTCTGGTTGTTCTGGTTGTTCTGTTTGTTCTGCGGCTGCTAGATGTTCTGGTTCATCTAGGTCTAGGTCTAGGTCTATGCCTAGATAACAAGATAATAATAAATTTGTTTTATCTATACCTTTAATATTATATTGACACATTTTTGCAATAAATGCTGTTATTTGTATTTTAAATGTTTCTGGAATATGTTCTACATCTAGAATAGCATTATTTACTTTAAACTTATTCAAACTTTTATATAAATTGTTTAATCCGTATTCAGGCACGCTTTTAAAACCTTTACCTATAACATAAAACTCTCCACTATCCATATTACTGCTATAGGGTTTATGTAATATTATTTCATCAAACGCAACATAATATAAATATAATAAACTAATAAAAAAACTAGATGATTTTATTGTTTCAGGATGGTTAAATATATATGGTGTAAAATGCTTTATTATACATGTTCCTCCAATGCTACTACAAGCTAAAACCATAATGGCTTGTGCTAAATCTAATTTTTGTAATGCTAAAGTATCATTACCCGTACCTAATCCGCCATCACCAATTATTAAATTTAAATTTGGCGTATTTATATGCTTATGAATATTATTACGAAACCATTTAATATTATTTACATTAGTTATATCTCCTGTATTATCAATACCCCATAACCATTTATGCGGATTGTTTTTCATAAGTTTATAAATATCTCCTAAAGGCGCTCCATATTTTATAGTATTTATTTTATTATTAGGATTTAATGAATTAGCAATCCATTCATAATCTGTTATGTGTGTGCGTTTAGTATCAGTAAAATATTTACAACCTAAAATCATTTGTCCCGGCGCCTCACAAATATGAAATACACGAAACACATTGGATGGTTTTTGCGTAAATGATATGATGTTATTGTATGATGTGCTATCTTGTATATTGCGTTCGCGTTCTGGTATGATATCAAATAGCGTTAATATTTCCCATAATTTAATAAACGCATTACTAACCGTTGGTAATGGTAAAGAATTACTATAACTTAAACTAATAAATTTAGATAAACCGCGTGTTAAATCTTCAGTTGCATATTTAATATTCGCTGGTATAAATTTTAAGCGCGATTCTGTTAACAATTTATTTTCTAATTTTTTTTGTATTTCATATGATTTATCAATTAAATAATAATTACTTTCAAGTAATGGTACTGAATAATTATCATATAAATTAATATGATAAAATACATTACGTTCTAATGCTATTGAATTGTAATCATTATAATTTATTAAATATGTTATAAATGGATTTGTAAATTCATAAAAACTATTTATAATAGATAATGATAAATTATGCGATTTAGGTATTAATTGTTTTGATTTTTTTGATGATAATAATCGTATGCGTGTTTTAAATGATAGTTTTGCACGCGTTCTATGTTTATGTATTTTAGTTTGTTTGTGTTTTGTTGTGTTTTGTTGTTTTTTGTGTTTAGAATTAAAACTAAATAAAGAAAAACTCATTGCATATATATATATATATATATTAATAATATATTAATAATATATTAATAATATATTAATTTGTTTTTTATTAATATTATATACATTTAATTATTTTTGAGTAATCACAATTAAATTAATTTGTATATGTTTGTGTATATGTTTGTGTATATGTTTGCTAATTTTTTATTATAAGTATATATTAAAAATAATATAACATTAAAAAGATTACAAATGCAATTAATAATATAAAACATATTGTATAAATAAACAAGTTTATATCTGCTGTTGAATCTTCTATTGGATTATTTATAATTGCTCTTGCATATGAGTGTTCTTCGAATTGGTCTGCATAACGATTACGCATTGTAATAACAAAAGCATATATCATACCAACTAAAAAATTTATATATGTTAAAATAGTGCATACAATTATATTAAACCAACCATATATACCTTTACTCAGAAATACGCCCATAGGTGGCATCATAATAGTTAGTGCATATCGAAACCATTTTAAACTGATTACCGCGCCTTTTGTGACTTCATTGGGTATAAGTCCTTTTAGATTACTAAAAATTAAGTTATTCATCCAATCAAATGATATCGATGTTATTTGTAATAATATAACTGTAATTCTAATAAAAAATGTAGATATCATATCAAATACTGATAATACAATACCTGTAAGTGGTCCTGGGCGTCCAACTAATTTAGTTAATTGATCGCCATTACCATCTTGAAGTTGTTTTTTACGCGCCCAATTTTTTTTAGATACATACATATAATCATCAGGATCATCTGTGCTAATATTTAAACTATTATCTGGAGATGGCATTTTAATTAAATACACGAATAAAGTGTATGTTGCGTTTTACTCTTTCTATATTCTAAACATATAAAATATAAATAAAAGTATTACTTATTATTTATAGTTTATATATATTGGCTTATCAATTCATAACATAATTATTTTTATTTTTACTACAACATAGAAACCCCCACAATGTTGATTTACTATGTCTAGTACGCAGTAATTCTTTTTTATTAATATTATAATTGGTGTTTTTAACAGAAATAATAACATCAATTAGCATTGGTATTGTATCTAATGATTTAATTAAATCGATTTTCTTATCATTATCAATATCAATTAAATATGACAATTTTTCTTTTATAAAAATATTAATTGCATTTGCAACAATTACTTTTATTTCCAAATTATTTAAATAATAATATTTATCTGTTAAAATGATTAATATTTCAGTTAATGTTGCCATATTAACAAATATTTTATCTGCTGTATATTGTTGTTTTACAACAATCGTTATTAGTTTATCAACAATTGAATAAATAATTTGCCCACAACTTGCTAATGTTTGTTCATCAATACTATTATTAGTATCAATTATATTATTATTACTATTGCTATCACTATTAATTTTAATATTACAATGCTTAGATGGTTTTCTTATGCCTAAATTTGCATTGCGTAGGTTATCATATTTGCGGGTAGTAGAGCAATCAATAAATAATTCAATTATATTATCAATACTACTTAAAAATAAGCGTGCATCAAAGTCATCTAAATCTAAATCAATCATTACAATACGATTTAATGCTTTAGTCACAGTTTCTTTTTTATTAATATTTTCTTTTGTTAGTGCATATACTTCAATAATTTCCATAGCTTTAATAATTAATAATACATAATTAAATCTATCAATAATAATATTTCGCTGGTAATCTTGTAAATAATTATATAAATAATCAATATCATCAGTTGGTGATTTTGTTTTTTTTTGTGTCTTACTTAGTCTTACATTTTTATTACTATTAACTTTTATATCGCCTGGGATTTTACTCGCAACAATAGATTTCCTATAACTGAATTCAGAACCTGCACCCGTTGAATTTGATATTAATGATTTATCAATATTATTATGTGTATGTAAATGTGATTGTGATTGTGAATGTGAATGCGAATGCAAATTATTATATTTATTGGCGTTATTGGCGTTATTGGCGTTATTAGATGTATTAACATTAGTAAATGTTAATAAGTCGTGTGTTTCCATACTTGTAAAACCTGCAAATTCAGAATTGTCTGCACTATTATTTATTATAGTGTTAAATTTCAAGTCTGCGTTTTGCATATTTATATTATCTATAGTATCTATAGTATTTATAGTATCTATAGTATTTATAGTATCTATAGTATTTATAGTATCTATAGTATTTATAGTATCTATAGTATCTATAGTATTTATATTATTAGATATTGATAGCATATTAGATAGATTAGATGTATTTATATTATTAGATAAAATATTTAATATATTATTTGCTTTATTATTATATTTATTATTATATTTATTATTATATTTATTATTAGATAAATTATTAGATAAATTATTAGATAAATTATCTAGTTTATTTGTTGTATATTGTGTTTGCATATATTGTGGAATATTTAATAAATTATTAATTAATGTATTTGTAATATGTGATTGTTGTTTCTTTGTAATATCTAGTAAATTATTTAAATCAGTTTCCATTATAGTGTTAGTATCTGTTGCTTCTGGCATATCAATAGTTTCAGTAGGTTCTATTAGTGTTGTTGCTTCTAGTTGTTCTATTGCTTCTGGTATATCAATAGTTTTAGTTGGTTCTATTATTGGTGTTTCTTCTAGTTGTTCTATTGCTTCTAGATGTTCAATTGCTTCTGGCATATCAATAGTTTCAGTAGGTTCTATTAGTGTTGTTGCTTCTAGTTGTTCTGTTGCTTCTGGTATATCAATAGTTTCAGTAGGTTCTATTAGTGTTGTTGCTTCTAGTTGTTCTGTTGCTTCTGGCATATCAATAGTTTCTATAGGTATTATTGTATCTGTTGCTTCTAGTTGTTCTGTTGCTTCTGGTATATCAATAGTTTCAGTAGGTTCTATTAGTGTTATTGCTTCTAGTTGTTCTATTGCTTCTGGTATATCAATAGTTTCAGTAGGTTCTATTATTGTATCTATAGCTTCTAGTTGTTCTATTGCTTCTGGTATATCAATAGTTTCAGTAGGTTCTATTATTGTATCTATAGCTTCTAGTTGTTCTATTGCTTCTGGTATATCAATAGTTTCAATAGGTTCTATTATTGTATCTATAGCTTCTAGTTGTTCTGTTGCTTCTGGCATATCAATAGTGTTTAAAGATTCAATAGTATTAATAGTATCTATTATGTCTGTTATGTCTGTTATGTTTGTTATATCCGTTGCATCCATATCCATATTATTCATATTACTAAATTTATAAAATATTTTAATTTAAGTAATATAATAAGTAAAAAAATAAAAATTAAATGTAAATGTAAATTATGTTATTATTTACAGTAAATATATAATAAAAGTATAATAAAAGTATAATAAAAGTATAATAAAAGTATAATAAAAGTATAATAAAATATAGTATAATTATAAAAAGTTTATAATAAGCATATAAGTATTATTGTAATGTTGTTATAATGTCTTGTTGCGTAGGTGTAATATTTGGAAATACACGCCAAAACACTTTATTTGCAGGTAATGTAAACATATATTTATTAACAATATCTATATTAATTGGTGTTTTATATTTATAGAATAATGCGTGCAAATCTTTACATAATGGTATCATTGAAAATGGTATATCCGTTTTATTAATTCGTTTTAGCGCATATGCTAGTACATATGTATTATGTAAATTTACAGAATAACTTGCAATATGATACGCAAACATTTTAAAAATATCTTCATATCGTGGCGGTAAAGTATCACCAAGTAATAAACATACTGGTAATTTATCAAATTCTATAATAAATTCTTGAACCCCATTCTCAATACGAAGCAACTTATCCCAATAGTGTGTAAATAAATTAATACTATTTACAGGGTCTCTACTAATAGTAATAGAATTTGAACCTCGTAAATCTTGTTTATGTTTAAAATCTTTATTTATAATTTTTGTGCGATTGCCATTATTATCATATACAATATAACCTTTTGATTTACCATTAGAATTACCATTAGAATTACCATTAGAATAATTAGTATGTCCTTGCAATTGCATAATTGACATTTTGTGTTTTGGTATTTCAATAGTTAATACAACACCTTTATCATCTGTAGTATAACACGTAAAACTTTTAATTTCAACTGGGATAGATACTTTAATATCAATATCTTTAATAAGTAGTTTATTAATAAACTCATCAATATTTACAGTTGTAATCATATCAGTACATAATACATCAAATAATACAGATAATTTAGATAAGGTAGCATCAGAAAGTTCTTGTGGTGTTTCAGGCGCTTCTTGTGTGTTAGGTGTTTCCGTTTGTAAAACACATTCAATAATATTATTATATTCGATAAGTACTTGCGAACTTGATTTAAATTTATATATAGCTACTAATGTATTAATATTATCTTGTAAAGAATTAATTGAATTATTTTCTAAATTAAATACAAATGCAGAATCCTTTGTAAGTTCTGGTGGTATTAAATCTAATCGTGTGCCTTTATTTGTATTTGTGTTATTAAACATTTCTAAAAATGTTATACTCGATTTATTATCATCATTAACAAATGAATTATTGCCTCCGACTTGCGTTCGTGTATAATATTCAGTATATATATTTGTTAATATGGTTTCCGGTGTGGTTTCTGGTGTGGTTTCCGGTGTGGTTTCCAGAGTAGTTGTTTTTAATGTTGGATTCCAAGTAAACATAACACCTTCGGGTTGATTAAATACATAAATATCAGGATTTGTTAAAGCATTGCTAGGGTCAATATTATATTGTTTAATATAATCTTCTAAACGGATAGCACGTGGAATACCAAATGATACTATTCCCATAGTTGTTGTATCTAAAATTAAATGTCTACATATCATTGTTATTGAGTTATTCTGTTTATATCCTTTAGCTGATTTATTATAATATAAAATAATTAAATTATTTTGTATATTACGTCGCATAATTCCATATTCATCATATAAATGCTTTATAAAATATAAAATAAACTTAACTTTAAAATCATTATTATTTTCATTATCTCCTTTAATATACGATGACTTAAATTTAATTAATAATTGCATCATTAATTTATAAAACTTTTTAATATTTATATTTATAGTGTGTGTATTGGTTATAGTATGCGTATTGGTTGTAATATGTGTATCATATTGTAAATCAACAGAAGACATAGCAGAAATAATAGGTGCAATAGACGCCATTTAAAAATATGTAAAACTTGAAATATAATACTAATAAACGTAATTTAATATAGTAATTTAATATAGTAATGTAATAATGTAATATAATTATTGTTTTATATTTCAATTTTATATAATAAAACAAAATATTAACAAAATATTAACAAAATATTAACAAAATATTAAAAATTATATTATTAATATACTATTTTTAATTATATTAAAGTTTAAAGTATTTATAATACTATTAATAGTAATACTTATAGTAATATATTTGCGTATAATATGAAATCTACTAAGTTAAAAGTAAATAAAAAGTTAAAAAATAAAACCATTATTATAAAACAATTACAACATCATATAGATGCATCAGATACAAATATTATTAATATAAGTGATAATACAATTGATAACACAATTGATAACACAATTGATAACGCAAACAATAATATTCGTGAATCATCATTATTAAATACGATTGATAGTATTATTATAAATTTACAACCAACTAGCACACATGATACTAGTACACACGATACTATCAATAATAGTAATGTTAGTAATTCTATTATTAATAATGTTATACAAAACCCACAGTGTATATCAAACGATGTAATATCCATACCCAATATAATCCCTAATTTAGTTCCTAATTTAGTCCCTAATTTAGTTCCTAATTTAGTCCCTAATTTAGTTCCTAATTTAGTCCCTAATTTAGTTCCTAATTTAGTCCCTAATAATGTATTACTGGATGATGTGAATATTACTATTAAATCGTGTAAAAATATTTCAGCAAAACAGGCATTATTAATTATACCTATTACAAAGTTTTTTAAAAAACGTTATACTTTAAATAAATTAATAAGTATTTTAAAAGGTGAGTCAATTTCGTTAAGACTTATTGATTGGTTTGTAACTAACTATTGCAAAAAATATAATATAATGTATAATTTAAATTTATATAGACCACATAATTTAAATGAAACCGAAATAAGATTACATAATGACGCTTTTGATAACTTTATTATAATACATAATAATTACAAAGGGCAATTAAAAGCATATAGTAAAAAGAATTTTGATCCTTTCTGTCGTAGAAACCGTATTCGATTTTATTATGAAGATAATAAATACTTTATTACAACTGTAGGGCAACTTAACTTTTTTAAATGGGCATTAGAAAATTATATTATAAATTATATTCAAGACCATATAACATTAATTAATGATGATATGAATTTGCGTTGTGAAATTATTACAAAGAAAAAAACAAAACAAAATGCTCTTAAAGCAATGATGGATAAAGACTCAAATAATATTGAATCATCTAATACTAATAATAGTGATATATCCCAAAATGATTTAATTAGCACTACGGATAGCAATCTAAATGGCACATATGATGGTAATATATATAATAGTAGTAGTGTTAGTAATATTGGTAATACTGATAATATTGGTAATACAAGTGCTAATACACAATTAGGTATTAATATTTATAATAAAAATCATAAAGGTATAACACGTAAAACACGCAAAGAAATATCATATTTAGGTTCAAAAACGCTTTCAATACATAATTATCCTACAACATTAATATTTGATTAATTGTTTTATTGTTTGTGTTATTGTTTGTTTTATTGTTTATTAAAGTATCCTAGTTTTGTAAGTGTATTTTTGCTTGCATCTTGCTCTGCTTTTTTAACTGTTTGACCTTGTCCTGTTCCCATAATATCTTTAGTTTTTGGATTAATTAAATTAATAGTAATAATAGTTTCTCCGCTTTTTGAAATATCATTTTTAATAACTTTAAATTCAGGCATAAATTTATATAATTGTCGTATTAATTTTACAATTTTATTTTTATAATTTCTATCATCTAAAATAAATGTTGTTATATCTAGTTGACTAGTTTCATCTTCAATTAAATTAATTAAAAATAATTCGGCAACTTGAAACCCCGTTCCAGAATTAGATGTGCTTGAAAACCCAGGTTTATTATTATTAAAGTCTAAATAAATAGATGCTATAAATGCTTCAAAAATATCACATAATATTTTATCATCTTCTCTGGCATTATGCATATCATCTAATGTTCTGCCAATAATTAAGTATTCGTGTAATCCTATTACTTTTGCTAAATGCCCTAATGTTATACGATTTACAAAATTAACTTTCATAGTAGATAAAAATCCCTCTCGTTGATCGGGATATCGTTGATATAAATAAGAAACAATAATATTTTCAATTACAGCATCACCTAAAAATTCTAATCTTTCATATGAATTATTACGTAATAAAACAACCCCATCAGGGTTTTTAACAGGTTTAACATTATCGCGCGAGCATACATCTTTAATTTTACCAATAGTATAACTTTCGTGAACCATCGCATCTTGATATAACTCTAAATTATTAATATTTTGAAATATTCCATATTTTTTTAATATATTTTGAACTACATTTTTAGTAATTAATTTATTAACTTTATTAAATGGGTTTAAATACCCAGACACTAATTCATCAGGTGTTGGCACTAATTCAAATGCTACTTGTGTATTACTTATATTATTACTCATTTTTTATGTTTAATTGCAAAAATTATAAACGTATAAATGTAAAATTATATGTAAAAATTATATGTAAAATTATATATGAAAATTATATATAAAAATTATATATGAAAATTATATATGAAAATTATATATGAAAATTATATATGAAAAATACTAAAATATAAATTTATTATATGTATTTATTAATACTGAAATACTGAACGTATTTTATATATAATTATATATAATTATATATATTAAAATACTTTAATATAATAAACTTATTATATTCAATTTTTAAATTTCTATTTGCAATTATGAATGTGTTTTTGCATAAGTTTCTTGTTTCATTAATAATACTATATCATTAATATGTGTATTCATAGTTTGTGTGCGTTCTGTATCCCATATTTGTTTTTTACTATTTAAAATAATAAATAATAAATCAAATGTACCAGATATTATTTTGCCTTTATCTTTTTCTTGTAATACATAATTATGTTTTTTAATGATTTTACAATCAACTAAATAAGACGATTGTAAAAATTCTTTTATATATGATGCATCACTCCAGTTTGGTAAAAATGAAATTATTGTAAAATCGACATTAGATGTGTCCATTTTTGATAATAAGTTTAAGCATATTTTAATTGTATTTTCCATTAATATAGGTGAATATGGCGGATTATAAAAAACACCTTTAATATTTTGATTAAGCAATTTGTCATAAGTTAGATTATAAAAACTACCAAAACTACCAAATGTTTTATCTGTATCTAGGAATAAAGAGCAAAACATATTCATATTAAAATTTAGCGGGCTAGCAAACATTTCAAAACTTATGTCAAATAATATACTTATAGTATCATATAAATTTATACCTATACTCCATTGTTGGTTTGAATCATCAAATAATGAATTACGCAATAACATAATAATTATATCATAAGGAAATGGTCTATTATAATTATTAATTAATTTAGAATATCTAGTAAAATTAAGTACTTTTGTATAATTACGATATTTAATTATATAATTATTATTTATATCGTGTGTAATACTGCAATTTGGTTTTTGTGTATCTATTGGTTTAGTATTAGTATTAGTATTAGTATTAGTATTAGTATTAGTATTAGTATTAGTATTAGTATTAGTATTGGTATTAGTATTAGTATTAGTATTAGTATTAGTATTGGTATTAAAAATATTAGAAGCATTATAAATACTATATGTATAATTATTCATTATAGTAAATTCTGATTGGGCATTTATAAAACAGTTTTCTAATTGTAATAATATAGGTTGTGTAATTTTAAAATTTTTTTCATTGTATTCAAGTAGCATTTTTTTAAAAAATATACTATTGTGTAATATATCAATACATTTAAAACATTTATTAAAAAATAAATAATGTTTTAATTGTGTTAGTGTTTCATAATCATCAAATAAGTTGTGTAATTGTGGTTGCATATACTGATGGTGTTGTATTTCTTTAATATCTATATATAATCCATTATGTTCTGATATACTATTATTATTTATTAATATGCTACTATTTATATGTGTTATACCATAGTTAATACATTCTAATACAAATCTATCAATTATATTTTTATTTTCATAAAGTTTATGATTAAATATATCAGATTTATTTTTTATAATATTATTTGCATATTTATTTGCATATTTATTTGTATTTATATGCGTATGTGTATGCGTATTTGTATTTGTATTTGTATTTGTATGTGTATGTGTATGTGAATTTGTATTATTATACTGTATTATTAAAATAGTTTCTATTTTTTTGATTAATTCTTTAAAAATAATATAACGATTATATTCAATTTCAAGATTAATATATTGTGTGTTTGTAAATGAATATGTTTTAATTGTATTTGTATTAAATAATAATAATTTATTCATATTCATATTTATTATTATTATTATTATTTATAATTAATAGTATATTGCATAAAATAACAGTTTATTATGCGTATGATGTATATTATATTTATGTGTGTATGTGTTTATGTGTTTATGTATTTATAATTAAACATTAAATATTAAACATTAAATATTAAACATTATCTAATAAATTATATTATATTATATTATATTAAGATTAATAATGTTATTTTTTAAAACAAAAAAACTTATACATAGTAAAACATATAATACTAAGAATACTAAAACCACTAAGAATACTAAAACCACTAAGACTAATAAGAATACTAAAACCACTAAGACTAATAAGACTAATAAGAATACTAATAAGAATACTAATAATGTTAATTCTGATGTTATTGTTAGTAAATTTGATAAGTATAGACTACAACCAAATAATGATATAACTAAGATTAAATATTGGGAATTACCAAATCGCAAGCGGTTTTATAATTGGATTGATGATAATTTTGCTAAGTATGATTCGGGGAATAAAGGCATACTACAAAAAGGAAATGAATATAAAACACGTATCCCAGAACATTTTAATTTAACAAATTTTCAGCGTATATCGCGTGATTATTTGCAGGATGAAAGTCCGATGCGTGGAATATTATTGTATTATGGTTTAGGTGCAGGTAAAACATGCACAGCAATAACTATTGCAGAGGCAATATTAAGTAAGAAAAAAATTATTATTTTTAGTAAAACAAGTTTAGAATCAAATTGGATTAAAGAATTCCGTGTTTGTGGTTCTGATTATGTTAAAAATCACAATCATTGGGTATTTAAAAAACTAAATGCAATTCAATTTGATAAATTGTCAAATAATACAACATCATTATCATCGCATTCATCACCGCGCGCACACAAACATTCTAAAATACATTCAACTACTAAGAGCACATCACATCAACATCCGACACCTACAGATGATAGTATAAATAAAACTGATACTATTTACGATTTAATTAAAGACTTGGGAATACCATTATCAATAGTTATTAAAAATGGTGGTGTGTTTTTAGTTGATTATACAAATAATAAATCTAATTTTAATAATTTAGATAATGATGAACGTAGTAAATTAGATATACAGATAGAGAGCATGTTAAATGAGCGTATAGAATTTATTCATAGTGATAATACGCGTATTAGTAGCAAATTAAAACCAGAACTACTACACAATAAAATTGTGATATGGGATGAAGTGCATAATTTAGGTAATATTATGGTTTCAAATAGTGAAAATGCAAAATTATATTATGATATGTTTATGAATGCTAAAAATGTTAAGTTAATTTTTCTATCAGGAACACCTATTATTAATCGTATATTTGAAATTACAAAAATATATAATATTTTACGTGGTTATATGGAAGTTGTTAATGTTGATTTTATGCAGGCATATGCTAAAACAATTAATTATGATAAAATTAAAACTCTATTAAGTGCTAATAAATATGTTGACCAAATAACATTTAATAAAGGTAAAAATAGTATGAGTATATCTAAGAATCCCATAAATTTTGTAACAAGTGTTGTATCTAAAGGAATTATTTATAAACCCTTAGATAATATTACTATAGAACAATTTACAATGCAAATTAAAAATGATATTCGTAGTTTAGGTTATACATTTAATATATCAATATCAAAACCTATAACTGTATTTCCCGAAGATGAGGAACAATTTGAATATTTGTATTACAATCGTGAATTAAATAAAATCCTACACCCAGAGATAATACGTAAGCGTATTAGTGGTTTAACATCGTATTATGGTTATCAAGATAAGACTGAATACCCAGAATTAATTAAACCAATTAATATTATTCAAGTTCCTATGAGTGAATATCAATTAGGTACATATGAGCGATTTAGGCATAAAGAAATTGAGATGGATAAGAATATTAAAAAGTCATCAAAACCAGACGAGGAAACAATGACTAAATCATCATATCGTATTAAAAGTAGATTAGCGTGTTCTTTTGCATTCCCAGAAGAAATCGGCAATCCATATGATTCAAAAACTGCTGATACATATATAAATTATTTAGATAAGTTAGATGATAAACTAGAAGGATATGATAAGGATGATATAAACTTAACAGATATGAAAAAAAGCGATATTGAAGGGCATATTAAAACGGGATATAAGAATTTATTATACCAGGAACGAGCAAAATATCTTGATATTAATAATGGTAGTTTAGCACAATATTCACCTAAATATTTAGCAATGTTATTAAAGATTAAAGAACACGCACCTAAAGGCAAAATATTTATATATAGTTTTTTTCGCGAGCTAATCGGTTTAAATAGTTTTTCATATGCATTGCTACAAATGGGTGGTTGGTCGCCGTTTCGTATTAAAAAAGTTAAAAAACAATGGATGCTTGATATTCCTGATAGTGTTGGTGATGCTAATAGTGCTGGTGATGTGAATAGCGATAGCGATGCTAATAGTGTTGGTGATGCTAATAGTATAAATAACTATATGAATACTTATAAATTTATTTTCTATACGGGAGAAGAGGATAGCGAAATGCTTGAAATATATCGTAAAATAATGAATAGCGATTGGTCTAATATGGGTAGCAATTGTGAATTGTTAATTGAACAATTACAACAGATACATCCTAATAATTATAAAGGGGAACTAATAAAGATGATTATGACAACAAAAAAGGGTGCTGAAGGTCTAGATTTAAAGGAAATTCGCTTTATTCATATTATGGAACCGTATTGGCAACCTGTTTTAATAGAACAAGTAATAGGGCGTGGCGTGCGTAAGCAATCGCATTTAATGCTAGAACCTAGTAATCGTACTGTTGAGGTGTTTATTTATATGGCAACAATTCCATCGAATTTAATTAAAAAAATTAGTTATATTGATGTGCGTAATGATATATATAAATATCCTATTAATACTTTACAAGATAAAATACATAAAGTAGTATCAAGCGACGAACACTTATATTTAACATCAGAACGTAAAAAACTTATTATTTACGAATTTTATAAACTAATGAAAGACAGTGCGTTTGATTGTGCTTTAAATTATAAAGATAATAAGATGAACCCTGATAATAATAAATTAGTGTGTGTTGATTATAGTAGTAATAATAGAAATGATTATATTTATACACCAAATATTAATGACTCTTGGAATGGTATAGACCAATTACCTGATAAACTGCAAACAGTTAAATATCAAACATTTACATATAAAGAACATACATATTATAATGACTTATCACCTGATGCAAAAGGCAAAATGTATATTTATGATGAAAATCCTACTGGTAAAGTGCGCAAACCTAAACCTGTTGGTGAAATCAAAATAATAGATGGTAAGCAAAACAAATACTTATATATTAAAAAATAAATTATACTTTTAACATTAATATTTCTATATTTATTTTAGCAATAATTTTTTCAATTTGTCTTTTAAGATAACGCACGCCTCCAAATGCTAAATCATTATTAATATTAATACTGCTAGTAGTATTGCTAGTAGTATTGCTAGTAGTATTGCTAGTAGTATTGCTAGTAGTATTGCTAGTAGTATTGCTAGTAGTATTGCTAGTAGTATTACTAGTAGTATTATTATTTTTAAAGTGTATATTATGTTTTTTATTTTTATAAATATATGTTTTATGTTTAGAACTATTACGCATATTTATATGCTGATATCTACAATTTAGACATTTATTTCTATATTTATATTTAGATTTAAACGTAGTAGTATGGCGTTTATTAATATTGCTAGCGGATGTATTGCTAGTGCTAGAGTATATATTGCTAGGCATAGAATCTGTATATAATAGAATAGTATTAGGATTCGGATTAGAATTATGATTATGATTATGATTAGTATTAGGATTAGGATTAGGATTATGATTAGGATTAGTATTAGGATTAGCACTAGATGCTAGTATATATTTTAATTCCCAACATATAGAATTAGTATTAGTATTAGTATTAGTATTAGTATTAGTATTAGTATTAGTATTTATAGTTTGATTAATTATATTATTAATTATAATATTTTTTTGTATATCATCACGAAATGCTATTATATATTTATTATTAAAATATTGTGTTGCAATAGATGGTATTAAATAGTGTTCTATTATAAATTGCTTTTCAATTATAGAATAGGATTGAAATTGTATTATATCCATTCTATCTAATAAAATAGGGCAAATATTATGCCTATCATTAAATGAAAATATAAATGTAGCGCGTGATAAATCAACGGTAATACCATCCATATAATAATCTAAAAAATGCTGATTTTGCGAATAATCAGTAATATGTATAAGTAAATTTATAATTTCTTGTCCCTGGGGGGTATTACTTACTTTATCTAATTCATCAAAATAAAATATAGGATTTAAGCACTTAACGGATTTTAACGCCTGGATAATCTTTCCACATTTACTACCAACATATGCATAATTTTCACCTGCTAAATATGATGCATCCTGCGACCCACCTAATGATATAAATATAAAAGGTAATCCCAATACGTGTGATAATCCATCTTTAATTAATGATGTTTTTCCCGTTCCTGGTGCCCCCTCAACCGCAAACACAGAACCATTTGATGATGGATTAGATATCATTTTAGCAATAATTTCTAATATATGTTGTTTGGTATCATTCTGACCATATATTACTTTATCTAAATGGGCTCTAGCATCTATAAATATTTTATTAGAAATATAACTTGTAGTCATATCAACATCTACATTTGTATTCGCATTCGCATCAATATCAATACACATATTATCAACACTATTAACACTATTAACACTATTAACACTATCGGGCATAGTTAATATGCTAATTGCATTTGTATAATTTGGTTTCGTATACATATTAAATGGTATATCTAATATATTATCAATCCATTGCGATAATTTAAAATATTCACTATCACTGGGAGACATTGATTCTAAAGTTTGTAATTTATATAATACTAATTTTTTATGAAATATAGATAATGAAGATTCTAATATTTTAAATAGTTTAGGTTTTTCTAATAATGCTATATCTTTAGAATGTATATCAGCAAACATTGATAATATATGTGTTCTATTATTTATATCTAAACTTGCAAAATAATTTATATGTATTTTAATATCTTCAATTAATAAATTTGGTTGTTCTGTAATAAGATAATTATAAAATTTTAATGCATCTGCCATAAATGCATATGTATATGTATTATTTGCATTCTTAATAGATAATTGTGTTGTAGTCCTAGATGATGTATACCTGGTAGAACTATAATTATGTAATGGTATTGGTGCTGGTAAAAGTTCTATATTCTTATTATATTGTAAAGTTTCAATATATTTTTTAATATTAGATAATTGATGATTATGATTTAATGGCATACACTTATTATTAGTAGTATTTACCATTTTTTATAAATACCTATTATATAAATATATTATATAAATAATATATTTATTTTAGCATTATTTATTTTCGCATTATTTATTCTAGCATTATTTATATCACAACACGACTACCCCGTTAATATACCTAATTGCATTTATAAATAAAATTGATTTAAAATAATATAGTTTATAATTTAAAAATATTAATAAATATTAAGTAAGTAATAAGTAATACGTAATAAGTATTTTTCTTAATACTTATATACTAGCAATTAATAAAAGCAATTAATAAAAGCAATTAATAAAAGCAAAACGCATATAATGGAAAAATCAATACTAGATAAAGATTTTGATAGAAATTTTGATATTAATTATGAAATTGGATTTATTAATGGCATACAATTTGGCATTTATAGTCCTGAAATTATATTAAAAAAATCAGTAGTAAATATTAATGTAGAAACATATTATGATAATGATGAACCGCGTATAAATGGGTTATTTGACCCGCGTATGGGGTATATTGTCCCAAGAGGTATTTGTAAAACGTGCGAACAAACATATATATTATGTCCTGGGCATTTTGGTCATATTGAATTACCAAAACCCGTATTTAATTTACAGTTTGAAGATTATATTATTAAAATATTAAAATGTATATGTATAAAATGTAGTCGAATTTTAATAAATAAAAATCACCAAATATTTAAAAATATTTTAGCAAATACTAAAGGTAATTATAAAGATAGATTCGAAAAAATATTAAAATTTTGTAAGAATGTTAAAATATGTGGTTCATCAGATAAAAAAGATGATTTGCGTTATGATAATGGCGGATGTGGTGCAATACAACCTAATAAATATAATTCTAAATTAAAAACAGACTACATAATTATTGCTGAATGGAAATATGATAGCGGAGATAATCCTGTTAATATCGCACAAGAATTAAATGCCGAAATCATATTAGCATTATTTAAACGTATAACGGATGATGATGCATTAGTAATGGGTTTTAATAGTAAATGGTGTATGCCTGCGTGGTTAATTATAACAGTATTACCCGTTGTACCCCCAAGTGTTCGCCCAAGTGTTAGACAATATAATAGTCAACGTAGTGAAGACGATTTAACAAATAGTTATTATACAATTATTAAAAATTGCAAGGCATTAGAAAATGAATTAAATAAAGAAATTAGTCCATCACACGATCGCTTAAAAGCATATATGGATATTGTACAACATAGCGTTGCAACGTTATTTAATAATGAACCTAATAAAATAATCCCACAAGCATTAACAAGAGCAGGTCGCCCTATGAAAACATTACAACAACGCCTATCACATAAAGAAGGGCGTATTCGTAATAATTTAATGGGTAAGCGTGTGGATTTTAGTGCCCGTTCTGTTATCAGTCCCGATGCTAATTTAAGTATTGAAGAACTGGGTGTTCCTTATAAGATTGCTATGAATTTAACGTTTCCCGAAGTGGTTAATAAATATAATGTTAATCGTTTATATACATTAATTCGTAATGGTAATAAAGTATACCCTGGTGCAAAAAGCATTAAACGCGTTAAAGATGGTAAAGAATATATGCTTTTAGATGATAAAGATACAAGCAAAATAACGCTTAATTTTGGTGATACCGTAAATCGCCATTTAATAAATGATGATATTGTATTGTTTAACCGTCAACCATCATTACATAAAATGAGTATGATGGCACACAAAGTAAGAGTTATGGAAGGTAGCACTTTTCGTTTAAATGTTGATGTATGCAAACCATATAACGCAGATTTTGATGGTGATGAAATGAATATGCACGTACCGCAAAGCATACAAACCGCAGTTGAATTACGCTATTTAGCATCAGTATCAAAAATGATTATTAGTCCCGCAGATAATAAACCCATTATCGGACCCGCACAGGATAATTTGCTCGGGTTATTTAAAATTACGGATGATAATGTATTCTTTACACAACAAGAATTAATGAATATGTTAGTTGGTATTGAAAAATTTGCGGGCATTCTACCTGAACCTAAATTTTCAGAGACTACTAACACTGGTAAAATAATTAAATGGACGGGTAAACAAGTATATTCAATGATATTACCGCCTATTTCATATATGCAAAAAAGTAAAAACCCATTATTAAAAGATATTATAATTGAAGAAGGAATATTAAAACAAGGACAAATTGAAAAAACGGGTTCAGTTAATATTTTACATCAAATCCATAATGATTATGGTAGTCGCGAAGCCACGCGATATTTAAACGATTTGCAACGTATTATAACACGCTATATAATAAGAAGCGGGTTTAGTGTTGGTATTAGTGATTTAATGGTGCCTAAAGCAATCCGCACACGTTATGAAGAAATCATCTTACAAGGTAAGAAAGATAATATCGAATTAACAAAAAAAGTACATTTAAACATTTTAGCAGATGTTACAGAAGATTTAGATAAAATATATGATAACAAAATTGATGCTATTAATACAAATACTGAAAATAAAATTAAAGATAGTATAATGAAAGAATTACCAATGTCAAATCGTATAAATTATATCGTTAATAGTGGTTCCAAAGGCGCCGACATTAATATACAACAAATGATATGCTTAGTAGGAGCACAAACAATCGATGGACGCAAACAAGTGCCTATTGGTTTTACTGACCGTACGCTACCACATTACCCACGGTATGCGAATAGTTCAGAAAGTCGCGGGTTTATTACCAGCAATTTTTTAAATGGTTTAAATCCACAAGAATTCTTTTTCCACGCAATGTCAGGGCGCGAGGGGGTTATTGATACTGCTGTAAAAACGGCAAATTCAGGATATATACAGCGTAAATTAGTAAAGTCAATGGAAGATTTAAAAGTTGCGCACGATTTATCGGTTCGCGGTAGTAATAATGATATCGTGCAATTTTGTTATGGTTATGACGGGTTTGATTCAATCACCTTAGAAATACAAAATAAAATCGATTTTATTAAAATCGATATTGATAAATTAAATAAAAATTATTATATTGATGTTAATGAACCATTTGAATATGTTCTTAAAAATGAAATCGTTGCTATGAAGAAAATACAACAATGGCGAACAATAATTAGTGATTATAATAAACATATCGAATCATTAATTGAAGAATTTCACAATATATATATTAAATTTTCTAAAATGGATGATATTCAAATTTATCATCCTGTGAATTTTAAGCGTTTAATATTAAATACTACAAAGCAATTTAAATTAGGTAATGTTAATAAATCGGATTTACATCCAATATTTATAATTACAGAAATACACGCCTTAGTTAAATATTTATCAATTTCTATTAACTCTCAACGCAATATTGGTTGTGAAATATTATTATGGAATTATTTATCGCCTAAAATCTTATTGCGCGACCATAAAGTAAATCGCATAGCATTTTTACATATTGTAAATGCGATTAAAGCGCGTTATAATAATTCGTTAGCAGATGGGGGTGAAATGGTGGGACCGCTTGCAGCTCAAAGTTTAGGTGAAAAATCAACACAGATGACTTTAAACACATTTCATTTAGCAGGTGTTGGTGAGAAAAGTGCGGTGACAACAGGCGTACAGCGTTTAATTGAATTATTAGGTAATACACGTAAAGCTAAAAATAATGATATAACTGTTTATTTAGATGAAAAACATCGATATACGCAAGATATGGCTGATACAATTCGTAATAATATTGAATTAACGACTATAGGCGATGTTTTAGAGTCAACAGCTATATATTTAGAACCAAATAATGAATACGAACAGGTATTAGATGAGGATCGCGAATTCTTAGAAATTTATCGTGTATTTAGTGAATTAGACCAGCAAGCATTACATATCCCAAATAATCCGTGGGTTATTCGATTAGAATTTGATAGACGCAAAATTATTGATAAAAAAATAACAATGGAAGATATAAATCTTGTATTAAAAGATAATTATCCAAATGCATCGCTTATGTTTATGGATGATAATTCATCTAAATTAGTTTTCCGTTTAAGAATTGATTTTCAAACAAATATTAATCGTGCAAATGATGATATTATATATATGGAATCTAAGATAAATGAAATTAAAAATGTTGTTATTAAGGGGGTTGACGGTATAACAAATGTATGGATGCCACAAGATGAAAGTGCTATGTCGCAAATTATAACAAAAGAAAATGGCAGTTTTATTGCTAAAAATGAGTATTTTTTAAGTGCTACAGGTAATAATTTATTTGATATTTTATGCCGTAGCAATATTAATACATCAAGAACATCTAGTTCAGATCCAAATGATATGTATTCTATTTTTGGTATTGAAGCTGCGCGTTTTCAAATCCAATATCAATTAAATTTAGTATTTCTAGGAAACAAGGTTAATATGAGTCCTAGGCATTTAGATTTATTATGTGATAAAATGTGCCAGCACGGTGAAATAATGCCTATTAATAGACACGGTTTAAAGAAAGAAAACATAGGACCTTTAGCAAAAGCCAGTTTTGAAGAAACAACTGACCAATTATTAGTTGCTAGTTTATTTGGTGCTTTTGATAATATTAAAGGTGTATCTAGTAATATTATGGTAGGACAAATACCTATATGCGGAACAGGTGATAGTACCGTATTAATTGATGAAGACTTATTAAATACTAATTTAGAAATTATCCCAGAAGACACACAACCTATTACACAACATTTTAAATCAAGTTCATATTGTGATAATGGTGAAATTAAATTTTCACTTAATGATATACATATTAAAGATACTGATGCAAATTCATTATATAATAATTATATAGATGTTGATGTTGCATAACTATTAACCATAATAAGAAAAAATGATACAAAAAATAAAACTAGATAACTAGATAACTAGATAACTAGATAACTATTATATGTTTGCAATATATATATATATATATTATTTGTATTTTTATTTTTATTTTTATTTTTATGAAAAATCATTTTTTGATTTGTTTGTTTCATAAAAGCAATCAAGTAATAACACCGTTTATAGTTCTTTTGCATACAAACCTATTACAAAAGTTAATATAAATGTAAATATAAAAGATATTACCGAATATCCTTGTATAAATGGTAATTTGTAATGTTCTATGTCATAACAAGTTTTTGTTGGTGGAGATATAATTATAGGTATTGCTACGGGTTCATTATAGTTATATCTTAATATATAGTCTTGTGGACCTGAATTTTGCATGTTCTTCGTATAGACTGTATCCCATTTTGTTTGATCATAACTATTAAAATCACCCTCATAAGTTGCAAGGGCACCATCAATATTTATCATTCTAATATACTTTTCATCTTGTGCAAAATACACTTTTTTATATAATGGATCAAGTTTTGTTAAATCATATGGATCTGTTGGTATAAGTGGAAGTTCGTTTTGTTTTGATGTTATCCCAGTACCATACATAAATGCAGGTTGCATAATACGAGTTAATGTATATTTAGGTGGTGTTGCTGGTGGTGTAGTAGATGGTGTAGTAGATGATGATGTTTGAGTTGGTTCACTAACCATCGGATTAGTATATGGAATTAAACCTTTACCAATTTCACGTGTAGTAGTCAACAACCATCTCCTTGGATCATACGTCTTACTATCATATAAACCTTTAGTTGTACGTGAATCGCCTTTAGTATTTACCATTATCATAGTAATTGTTGTTTTATCAGGAGATGTAGTTGTTGTTTTATCAGGAGATGTAGTTGTTGTTTTATTAGGAGATGTAGTTGTTGTTTTCTCAGGAGATGTATATTTGCTATAATCTTGTGCAATATATACTGTGGTGCCCTCATTATCAACATTTTTAGCTATAATATAAAAAGGTTTAGTAATTCCATCTTTTTCAGATGCATTATAAATAATATTATATAGTGGTTCCACAGCAATTCCCTCTAGTTTTTTAGTAGTAATCGTATTTGTAATCGTAGTTTCAGTTGTAGTTGCAGTTGCAGTTGTATTGCATATTTCAGTATGTGGTGTGAATGTAAGCATTGATATAAATATACCACCAATACCCATAAATAATATTATAATAAGCAGGCATATTGTTTTTAATAATGAATTAAATTTATTATTATGCTTGAAATCTTTTATATATAATATAAATATAATTAATGACATACAAAATAGTATCCAATTAATAATTACTTTAATCTTAACAATATTTAGTTCTGTAGTTGTAATATCAATACATTTTTTATAATTGCAAGTTGGTTCGACATTTAAATCAAATGCTATTTTACTTATATATACATCACCAATTATGCAAAATATAAACAATATAATTATAATCAATATTATAAATATTAATATAATTTTCATATTATAATATTTTGTTTTATTACTTTATTATTTATTACTTTATTATTTATTACTTTACTTTATTAATATATAATATTATAATATTTGTATAATTATTATTTTATTATTTTGTATAATTATTATTTTATTATTTTGTATAATTATTATTTTATTATTTTGTATAATTATTATTTTATTATTTTGTATAATTATTATTTTATTATTTTGTTTTTTATAATTTATATTATATGTTATTAATAAATACAATTATACATAATAGATTATGCATCAATCAAATAATACTAATAATAATACAAATAATACAAATAATACAAATAATACAAATAATACAAATAATACAAATATTGCACTATCCACCCAATATAATAAGGTATTAACTAAATCGGATTTAATATTATCAAATCTAGGGTATATTATTGGTGCGGGGGTATTTGTGTTAATTGGTAAAACATTTAAGATTGCCGGCACATATGCGTGGTTATCAGTATTGATAAGTGGTTTATTTATATATTTTATATCAAAGAGTTTTATAAAAGTACATAACACATATTTATCAAATGATGCTGAATATATCGCAATTAAAGAAGCATATGGCAATACGATTTATAAATTTACAATTATTATAACTGTAATAGCACATATCGCAATAACATATATAGTTGCTTTAGGATTTGGTAGTTATACAAATAGTATAACAAATAATTATATAAGTTCAATAACTGCTAGTATTATAGGTATAGTGAGTTGTGTGATAATTAATATTTATGGTATTGAATTTACAACAAATATTAATAACATAATAACTATATTTGGTGTAGGCGGATTATGTATATTAATTATACTGGGTGGACTATATATTTATAATCACGGGACACGCACCGCATTAATACCGCAATTTCTAGCACATATAAGTGTTCAAAACATAAATAAAAAAAGCATTATAAACATTCTAAATATTCTATATGGCGCATTTATATTTATATTTGCGTATTTTGGTTTTGAACTTATTATACGGTTTAATGAAGAAACCGTTAATAACGTAGATGATATACCTAGTGCATTAAACTATTCAATATTAATATCTATAATATTATATACATTAATTATGGTTATGATAATTGGTGTATATACAACATCTAGTACTAGTAGTGGTATTGGTAATAGTATTAATCCGCTTAGTATATTTATTAAAAAACTAACTAGCAATACTAGTATTATTAAATATGTTGAATTATGTGGTGTTGGTTTAACCTGGAATACAATTCTATTATCTATAACAAATTGCTCTAGACTGCTAGTATCATATACATCTAGCAACCTTAGCAATCCTAGCAAACCTAAAATAACTGATAATAGTTTTGATGTGCTAGGACTAAAAATTAATAACTATTTAGCACAAATAAACCCATATACAAAAACTCCTATAAATAGTATATTATTTATTAGTTGTATAGTATTATTATTAATATTAGTAAAATTAAATATATTAACTGGAACAATAGTTTCAAATGCTAGTTTATTATTAATAATGATATTAGTTTATTTATCTAGTTAGTTAATTGGTGCTTATTGTAAACACAATTAACAAATTAACTAGATAAAATATAAATATAAGACAAACATAAAACATAAATCATAAAACTAACTAAAAATAAGAAACTAAGAACATAAGAACATAAGAAAAAATCAATAATTATATAACAAAACCAATGGGTTCATTAAGTTGTGGTAAAATAGATGTTGTTATATTATATGAGTGTGTTATTGCTATATCATTTACTTTATCTATAATATATTGATTAAGTTTATTATTTAAATCTGTTATACGTGTTTTAAAAATGCCTATTGCATCTGTAGTATCTGTAGTATTTGTCGTATTTGTAGTATTTCTGCTTAATGTTAAAAAGTCAATCATATTCAAAGCGTCATTAAATTCAGTTTCAGCATATAATAATTCATTATAAGAGTGAGATGCATATGTATTATCAGTAATTGTTATATATGCCATTTTAAATATTTTAACCATTTTAGATTTAATAGCATAAGCAATATCATTATATGTTATACTGGGAATACTATTACCGGCATTACTGGCATTACTAACATAATTTATAATAAACTGTATTACATCATCTGAATATAATTTATATTCTAGCAGTAATGGAATCTTTAAAATAATATTATTTATTGTTATATCACTATTTTGAATACTAATTATCATAGATTTACTTAAATAATAATTATTTAAATTACTGTCATCTAGTTTAATATTTGAATTACCATTTGGATTTATATATGATTTAATATTTTCTATAATATTATTACTATTACTATTACTAATACTATTACTACTATTACTATTACTATTACTAATACTATTATTACTATTACTACTATAGGAATTAATGCTCCTAGATGTGTTATTATATATATTATTATATATATTTGCAATCCAATATATAAAATCTTGTGGATTTGTAAAATTAGTTTTAAACATCATATAAAATATAATACACAATATACTAATAATAATTAATCGTGTATATTTTTGTATAAGAAATATACCTAATATAACAATTAATACAACAAAAAAAACGTTTTTATCCATAGGTAGGTAATATATATTTATTATTTTCTGGGTGTTATATATTATATACTATATACTATATACTATATGCGATATATTTAATTATACTTATATATACTTATGGGTAGAGAGGGTATTATGGTATAAATTGCTTTTGTATTGTATTAAATATTAATTGTATATCTGTTGTAATATTATCGGGTAATATAGCATTATAAATATAACGTTCAACATAATTTATAATAATAGTTTCATTATTTTTTAATAAATCATTTATATTTGTTGATATATCATTTAAATTATTTACAATATTTACTGGCATTACTGGAATTACTGGAATTACTGGCATTGCTGGAATTATTGATGATGATGTTAAACTGTATGCCATTTATTATTTTATTGCATAAATAAGTATATACTTATATACTTATATACTTATATACTTATATACTTATATACTTATATACTTATATACTTATATATATATAAATTTTTCAATTTTATATAAAAAAATAAAAAATTAAAAATAAATCATTACAAAATTACAAATTACAGACCACACAAAGCGCGCAATACATACACGGGCACTTAAACTATATAATTATATTATACTTATATAGGTGTAAGTATAGGTAGTTGTGTTGTGTTAGTGTTAGTGTTAGTGTTTATTGTGGTTGCATCTATTTTAAAATCAAGGGTTTTTTTACCTAAATACACGGGATTTATAATATCAAATGTATATATATTATTTTTATTATCAATTAATACTTTATGTCCATCAATAAGATCTTCCCATACTGTAATATATTCATTATCATTGCGACGGGGGTCAAATAATACTTTGCGCTTGCGTCCTCGTTTGCTTTTGCTCTTGATTGATAATGCAGATTGTGATTGTGTTTGTGCTTGTAATTGGTTATCTGTATTTTCATTTGATAATTTAGATTTATGACTTTTACAGTATTTATGCACGCCTTCTCCTTTAATATATTTTCTACGCGAACATTGTGAATTATCGATTGTGTGTCCTTCGCATCTATCACTATCAGGGATTATTTGTTTTTTACTTGTTTTAATATTTTTATTATAATCTTTAATTATATTAGGTATTAATGTATGTTGCATAGTTTCTAATAAATTAGATGGTATTTTTATAGGATATACTGTATTATGTGTATTATGTGTATTATGTGTATTATTATATTCAATTATACAATTATTATAATGTTCTAAAACTTTACACGCAATATGATATGTTATTAATTGTTGCTTATTTGTTCCAAATGTTGTTTGATGCATATTTAATACAGTATCAATACTAGGCATAGGTCTAACGACGGGATTTGGCACAATTAAAATATCTTGTAAATCATTATTTAATACAGGTATTATATTATTTTGTGTTAAAGATATAGTACTCATAGCATTTATAATAGGTTGCTGATGATAGTCTGATGATTGATCTGATTCTGATGTGTGTTCTTGTTCTTGTTTTATAATACTCGTATTTTGTAATTCAATAGGTTCAATATTTATAACGAATTCATTTTCAATATTATTAAGTGTTATGTTCTTATTATTTTTACGGGTTTTAGTAGTTTTAGGTTTAATAGTATTTGCAATACTAACATCTTGTAATTCATCTTTTACATAAATGTGCATTGATGTATTAATTTTAGTAGCAGATTTAATAGTAGCAGATTTAATAGTAGCAGATTTAATAGTAGCAGGTTTGCTCATAGTCTTATCATTAATTTGAATACTCATTTTACTAATAATTAAAATGTTATTATAAATTTGTTTTATAAAAGTAAAGATATGCAGATATGCAGATATGCAGATATACAAATATATAATAATAAACACTTAACATTTTTAAATTTCAATTTTAAATTTTAGCATTGCATAATTTTAGTTTTATAGTATAAAAAACATATTTAAAAAAGATAAAAGATAAAAGATAAAATAAATATTTATTGTGTAGCACACTCACCTGGATTATTTATATTAACGCGTCGTGGTTCGCCGGTATTAATATCTACATAGTCTAAATTGTCGTCGTGTTGCTGATTATGATTACGTGTTGTATTAGTTTGTTTAATATTATCTGTATTATAATATTCTAATTTATGATGCGTTATATCTTCAGGCGGTGTATTATCTAATATTGTATCCCATATTTGCTTACGTGGTAATGGTAAAATTTTACATAAATATTTTGCCCGCTCTTTTTCAATTTCAGTAGGAAATACTATATCAAAAATAATATGTAAATCGCCTTTTTTCAAATTATCGTTTAAATTACTCATCCCTTCATTTTTAATAACCATTTGTTGCTGGGGTTTAATAATTTCATTATGAGTTATTTTAATTACTCGTTCGTCTAAATGTTTAAACATAAACTCAGTTGTTGTTAATGCTTCTAGGAGTGTAATGGATTTTTTCATTATTAAATTATCTGCTTCACGTCGGAAAAAACCCTCATCATTTTTACAATTTACAAATACTATTAAATCACCAATATCAGTAAAGTCGGCATTCCAATCCGATTCATTTTTAAAACTAATTGCGGTTCCCTGGGTAGTTCCTGGACGCACACAGCATTCAATATGTCGCTTAACGGCAACACCTTTTTTACCATTACATTTAGTACATTGATTTTCTGGCAATAACATTTTACCTGTTCCACTACAATTATTACAGTGTTGCACGATTTGCTGTATCATATTACCTGATTGCATCATTCTAATAATTTTACCTTTACCACCACAAGGACTACAAATAGAAATACTATCTTTACTTTTAGCACCACATCCTGCACACTTATCACAACAAATAATCTTATTAAATTCAATATTCATTACTTTACCTTTATAAACATCTACAAGTGATATATTAATTGTTATTTTTTTATCTGGACTTTTACCTTGATGCTTATTATCTTGTTGCTGATTACTACCACCACCAAACCCATTAAAACCCCCCATACCACCTCCCATACCACCAAATAAATTATTAAAGATATCCATTGGATTAAATCCGCTAGGCATACCACCACCACCACCTACGCCATTATCATTAACACCATCAATAACGCCAAACTGGTCATAACGGTTGCGCTTGTCGGGATTACTTAACGTTTGAAATGCTCTACTTATCTCTTGAAATTTTGTATTAGCTTCATCCTTATTATTTAAATTACGATCTGGATGATATTTTAATGCCATCTTTTTATATGCTTTCTTAATTTCGTCTTCATTTGCGGTTTTAGTAATACCTAATGCCTCATATAGATTACCTATTTTACTCATTTTATTTAGTATCTAGTAAGTAATTATAGTAAATCTATAATAAATCTATAATAAATCTATAATAAATCTATAATAAATCTATAATAAATCTTATATATATATATATTTATTTATATTTACTTTTATTAAATTTTATTTTTAAATTTATTAAACTTAATTATCTAGCTTATTATCTAGCTTATTATCTAGCTTATCTAGTTATGTATTTATATTGCTATCACTATTGCTATCACTATTACTATCACTATTACTATTGCTAGTATCTAATAATTTATGTTTTAATTGTGCTATTTCATTTTGTAATAGTGTAGTAATTTGAGTTTTAATTACATCAAAATTTGTATTATCATCATATTCAACAGTTATATAATTTAAAAATTTATCAAATAATTTATCAAATATCATATATAATATAGTTGTAATATCAATAATATAATTAACAAATATTTTATATTTATCTATAATATTTTCAAATGTGTTCTGGGTGATGTTATTTGACAGATTTTGATATTGGTGATTTTGCATATTTATATTAATTATAAAATTATCTAATAATACATTTAATTTTTGTATAATAGTGTTTGATTTGTTTTTTATTGTTGTTTTTTGATAATTATTTGTAGTAGATAGTATATCTTCATTTATTTCAGTATTAAGTATATTATTATTCAATATATCAATTATATTATAATTACATAATTGCGAATTAAGTTTTAATAATAATAAAATTACTATTGATGGTTTAATATTACTATTAATATTATTACATAACTTATACATTACTAATAATATATTAGGTATTGGTATAGGTATTGGTATAGGTATTGGTATAGGTATAGGTATTGGTATTGGTATAGGTATTGGTATAGGTATTGGTATTGGTATAGGTATTGGTATAGGTATTTGTATAGGTATAGGTACAGAAATAGAGCATAATGTCTCTGGGAGATTATTATTTTTTACAGTCTGGATATTTGATTTATCATTTTTATGTAATATATATATAATAAGTAATAATTGTGTATTTAATATACATTCAATATTAATTACAAGTTGAATTATTAATTGTAATATATTAAAACTATTATGTGGTATTTGCTGGTTATCAGATGTTGTGATTTCTTGCTTTTTAATAATTAATAATAAATATTTATTAATATATATATGTAAAACATTAAATATTAAATATGATACTCTAGATAAATCAAATATATCTATATTAAACATATTATGTAATATATTTATAAATTGGTGGTGTTCTGGTGATTTATTTATCAATAATGTATTATCATTTTTATCTATAATAAGTTGTTTATTATATTGCAAATATAGTTTCCATTCATCATATGATACATTCAATAACGGTGGTAATTCATTATTTGGTATTAGTATTGGTTTATGCATATTCATATTATTTGCTTTTATTATATATTATTTTTCTTTTATAATAGTAATAGTAATAATAAAAGCAAATAATAAAAGTAATAATTAAAGTAATAATAAAAGTAATAATTAATAAATAATAATAATATAATATATTTAATAATATGCCGTGTGATAATCATGGTATTAAATGTGATGGTATGGAATGTTTTAATAAAAATTTAGATAATGGATTAATGACTCGTATTTGGGGACCTAGCGGATGGCTATTTTTACATTGTATCACTTTTGGATATCCATATAAGATTGACCCAAATAATAAAGAACACTTAGAAAAACAAAATGATTATTATAAATTTTTTTATTATTTGGGTAAAGTATTGCCGTGTAAGTATTGTCGTATTTCTTATATGGATTTTTTTACGGAAAATAGCATAATGCACGCATTAGAAACACGTAAAGACTTAACAAAATGGTTATATGATATACATAATTTAGTAAATAATAAACTAGGCGTACCACAATGCGAACAACCTAGTTTTGAAGATATTGAAACACAATATCAAAGTTATAGAGCATCTTGTAAACCATTAACAACAAAAGAACGAACAGATAACGCTGGCAAAGGATGTATTGCACCTGCTGATGGAAAACCAAAGAGAAGTGTTATAAAAGTTGTTGAATATGCATCGAGCACAGGCACCGATACAAAAAAAAACATAGCAAATTCACATATAATAACACAACAACCAAATACAGGAAATACAACATCATCATCATCAGCACTAATATTTCCAAAAGCAGGCGATTATATTATTATAAATAAACACGATGCTATGCAAGTAATTAAAATAATAATTATTATATGCATTATAATAATAAGTTATATGGCATATAAAAAAATATTTAATAATAAAAAATAAAGCAATAAAGCGATAAAGCGATAACGCGATAAAATATAAATATATAAATTATAATTTAAAAATATTTAATTTATAATTCATAATTATTATTTTATAATACATTTATTCTTTTCACAGATCTTTATATCATTTTTACAATGGAAAACTCAACATCAAACACTAATTATAAATCAAAAACAACATCTAATATACAAGACGTAGAAGTGCAACATACTAATACACAACACAATAATATGAATAATAATTATAATAATAATTATAATAATAATCGTAATAATAATAATTATAATAATAATCGTAATAATAATAATATGAATAATAATAATAATAATAATTATAATAATAATCGTAATAACAATAATTATAATAATAATCGTAATTATGATAATAATAATAATAATAATAATAATAATAATACTAATACTAATACGAATGCAATAAATGATAATCAACAACAAAATAATAATTATAATAATAGAAAATATGATAATAATAGAAATAATAGAAATTATATAAATAACGGTAATAACGGCAATAACGGAAATAACGGTAATAACGGCAATAACGGCAATAACGGCAATAACGGTAATAACGGCAATAACGGCAATAACGGCAATAACGGCAATAACGAGAATTACAATAATAGACATAATAATAATAGAAATTATGTTAATAACAATGGGCATCGTAATTATAATAATTCAAATAGAAAGCAAGATTTAGATAGTACAAATCATAAAGATAAAGATACCAATGATATAGCAATAGCAACAATACAACCCACAATGCAAACCGCAATACAAATCACTAATACTATATCTTTAGATGATGTTGAACGCCGTGAAAAATATAGTATTCCTATAACAGAGTTTGATGAATTGTGCGATTTTATTGATATAAAATTAATTAGAGGTGTTATGGCGTATGGTTTTGAACATCCAAGTCCTATACAACAAAAAGCTATTAAACCGCTTTTAGGTGGTTATGATGTAATTGCACAAGCACAAAGTGGAACAGGTAAAACCGCAACTTTTTGCATTGGAACACTCGGCAATATTGATTATACAAAAAATGAAATTCAAACCGTTATTTTAGCACATACTTTGGAATTAGCAAATCAAATTGAAACTGTATTTAAAAATATTGGTATGCATTTAGATTTACGCCTAGGGATTGCTGCGAAAAGTATTCCGATTCGCGATAATATAGAACAATTGCTAGGAAATCGAACAGGTGGATTATTGCCACACGTTGTTATTGGTACTCCAGGGCGTGTGCTTGATATGTTAACTAAGAATATTATTAATGTGAATACTATTAAATTATTAGTATTAGATGAAGCAGATGAATTGTTATCTGATGGATTTTTATTACAAATTAAAAATATTATAAGTAGTTTAGCAAATGCTCAAATTGGATTATTTTCAGCAACAATGGAACCCCAATTTTTTGAAATAACAAAAAAATTTATGCGTAATCCGATGACAATTTTACTTAAAAAAGAAGAATTAACTTTAGAAGGTATTAAACAATATTATATTGATTGTAATAAGAATGAGTATAAATTTGATACATTATGTGATTTATTTAGTTTAATTTCGATTTCACAAACTATTATATATTGTAATCATTACCAAAGTGTTGATACTTTATCTAAACGCTTACAAGAACAAAATTTTAAAGTATCAAGTATTCACGGTAATATGGATATTTCAGAAAGAGAATTAGCAATGCGTGATTTTCGTAATTTAGTATCACGTGTATTAATATCAACTGATTTATTAGGGCGGGGCATTGATATTCAGCAAGTATCGATTGTTATTAATTATGATATTCCGCTTAAAATTGAAAGTTATATTCATCGTATTGGTCGTAGTGGGAGACACGGACGCAAAGGCACAGCATTAAATTTTGTAAATGATGCTGATTTAAAACGGCTAATAGATATTGAAAAATATTATAATACGCAAATATTAGTATTACCTGATGATGTTGATAAAGTGTTAAATGGTTAGATGGTTAGATGGTTAGATGGTTAGATGGTTAGATGGTTAGATGGTTAGATGGTTAGATGGTTAGATGGTTAGATGGTTAGATGGTTAGATGGTTAGATGGTTAGATGGTTAGATGGTTA
>Ga0214919_10001539_pt1 | contig 37502 bp, 35 predicted proteins | sample LL1503_MetaG_FD_177994 | JGI IMG/M metagenome (GOLD analysis project Ga0214919, IMG submission 177994) | Freshwater microbial communities from Lake Lanier, Atlanta, Georgia, United States - LL-1503 | ecosystem: Environmental > Aquatic > Freshwater > Lake | place: USA: Georgia | collected...
TGGTAGCTTTGTATATAGTTTCATTAAACAATCGTATGGTTCTGACTATTTAGAACCAGATTGTGTAGATTTGTGGTTAGATACGGATAAAAGTGTTAGTCACCTAAAACGTGTAAAGATCAATGATATCTATTTTACTGTTGTTAACAATGAATACAAGCCACTCTATGAACTATATATAACTACAGATGGTGTGCTAAATACTACTAGTGACGAATCTGTACAAACAGTAATAAATGATGTATTTCATAGCTGAGCTGTTTTATAATTTTATAATTTAAAGATTATAAAAGTATATTGAATATATTTTATGACTTCCCAGTATTTTGGAGAAAAGTGTTCAGAAATAACAAAAAAGTGTCTAGATAATAATATTACAGACTATAAAACATGTTATGAATTTCATAAATTTAAAAAGAATGATCTACTTTTAAAAATGGTAAAAGGCAGATATGATATGTTAGAAACTTTTAGTCCAATAGTTAAAAGTTGTATCCATAATAATATAGATAAAACATCATGTTATTATATTAAAAAGAATAGATTTGAATATGCCTTACCAATTGGTTATTATAATGAATTTAATTACATGTATGATAAAATGAAGAATAATAATTAACTATTGATATAGCTTGGGTTCATTTACTAGTCCATCTAGTATACTTCTAATACTTTGTTCATTAAAATATGTATCCCTAATAGATTCCTCAAATAAATTATTAATTGGTTTTATATAATTAATACTTACATAAAGACATTTTTTACCATCTTTTATCTTGAAGTGGAACAATAGACAAACAAAGTCTAGTTTGTCTGAATAATAAAAACTTAGGCAATCATTTGTACTATATAAACTAATATTTGTATCACGTATTAATACATAATAATTTCTTACATGGTATTTTCTAATATAGCAACAATCTAAACAATGCCAATGGGGATTTTCTGTATCACTTTCAGAACACCAGTGACTAAATTGTGTAGGGGGTAAACTAAATTCTATATTGTCTATGCCTTCAGCACAATTTAAAAAGTCATCAAAGTCGTTTATAAATGAATAAAAGTTAAAATTATTCATTTATTCATAAGCATAGATTTTTTTAATAGATATTATTTTTAATTTTTAGCGAGTGTATTCTCTAGATCTTTATATTGCTCTAGGAATTCATTTGTATACACATTGGTCAGGAGTGGTGTATTAATAGTACCGCGAGTAGGAATATATTTGTAGTTGTTCATAGTCAGTAGTGTTTTAGGTTCCTTTTGTAGATCATCTAGAAGTTCAACGGTGTAGTCTAGACTAATATCAAATTCAGTATGGTTCTTGATAGTTACACCAATTTGTTCGCGAATGAATAGTTGTTCCTTTTCTCGTTGGATGATAGAGGTGATTCCGAAACTATTTACAAATGCTTGGCCTTCCCAGGTATACTTGTTTTTACGGCGGAGATATGCTACATAATTGTTGATATTTAGTACTTCTCCAGAAGAATTCTTGTTGGTTTTTAGTTCCTTCAGGAGAAATTGGGTATGGGGCAGCAAGAGGCCGGTAAAGGAATGGCGCGGAAAATAGTGGATTAGAGAAAACATTTGTATAATTTGTTATTTATACGGATAGTATGTATTCAATTTTATTTGAATTGAAATGATACAGTTTTGTTGTTTATTAAAAGATGTTGAAAATATATGATGAATATCAAAAATATGGAGTAGATGGATATTATAAATCCCATAATAGGGATTATTTTAATCCTCATAGTCAAAAAATAGAAGATTTATACCTCAAACATCTAAAAGAACTAATAGGTTCTAATATATCGTATAGTGCCGAAGGCACTATGGAACCTGTGGTAACTATCTTAGATATAGCATGTGGTGATGGATTAATAGCTCAACTAGTAAATAAATATAACAATAATTGTATAGTTGAAGGTACTGATCCATATTTTAATAATAAATATACTACATATAACTATTCATTTGAAGACATATCTATGGGAAAGTTACAAAAGAACTATGACATAGCCATATGTTGTTATGCCTTTCACCTAATTAATCCCCAATGGATGTTTAATTTTCTAGATGGATTGGCTAATATTACTAATACTTTTGTAATCATTACGCCTAGCAAAAAGATAACTATTAATCATCCATATTGGCGTATATTCAAAGAAATGAGAATTGAAAAAGTTACGTTAATGGTCTTAAAAACTAATCATCAAAATTACATAAAATGAGTGACGTAGTAATCTACTTATATGGCGAAACACCCAAACGGCGTTGTAAGACGTATGGATGTCTCGAACAGACTCATAACATGAGTGGTATTTGCGATAGTTCTCATTTCTGGCACCGCGAATGTAAAGTATGTCAGTGTGGCTACACATTTCGTTTTACACCGGGTATAGACTATACATATTGCGATGATTGTCGCCCAAAGCCAAATATTATTAGACGTATAATTAACTACATATTCTATTAGAACCTATTAGATTGCTAGCTAAATTACTTTGAAACAAAGCAGTGTATTTATATTTTCCCCCAAAACTAAGTAGTTAAAGACGAATAACACGATAGCCGCGGCGGCGAAGGGCAATGCGCATATGGAGCTTGATATCATTCTTACACAGCTTTTTCAGGTACTCGCGGCGGCGCTGGCGCTCGGCGGCTTCTCCGGCTAGCTCGATGGGGGCGCGGCACATGGGGCAGGTGGGCTGGCGCAGGCGGCTAAGGCAGTCTTGGCAAACGGCGTGGTCGCAGTCGGTCGTCTCGGCGTCCTCGGGCAGTTCCTCGAAGCAAACGCAGCACTCGGTGTCGGACATGTCTGGTCTAGGTATGTCTAGAAATTTGTGTTTAGTCACTAGAATATCTAGTCAATTTTGTATTAGTCTAGGCTACATATTTCAAAATTGACTAGGTGTTCTAGTAAGTTCATACTACAAAATGCTCTACCTAGCCATATTCTGTATCGCCACATTTCTCTTGTTTGAATACATCGAGACTATCTACAAACAAAGTAACTACTATAAGGAGGACGCAGTTAGTATTTCCTATGTGGGTGATTCTTTTGACCCGACTGACACAGAAAACAAACTAAAAATTAAAGATTTGTAGAATACATTTCATATAGCTAATCATAATAACAAATCCAACCACAAGTACACAAATAGTTTCGAACAGGTCTAGTTTCTCTGGTTGCTTTGTATCTACAACTCGAAATGAAAAGCCCTGTGCTTCTCCATTTTGAATTTCATTGTAGCTATGTTTTTCTACCTGTGTGTTTCCATTGTTATTTGTACCATTGAACTTGATGGGGATATAAATCTTGCTAATTGTACTATTCGTAACTACATTCTGGATACACTCGTAGTTGTAATTCTTACCGAAGAGTGTCATGGGTAGTTCACACTCACTGTCCAAGTTCTTAACCATAAACTGATCCTCTCGGCTATCCAAGCTATATCCAAGATGTTCATAGTAGTCCCGGACACCTACACCACTAATGATGGTAGAAATAGTACAGCCGTACATTCGAGAAATATTCTCGGCCACACCAATAAGAAACTTTCCAATACCACGATGTTGTGAGTTTGCATCCTTTGATTTAGAGGCAATATTGCCATAGACATGTAGCTCGCGGATACGAGAGATGCGGTCAGTACGAGTGCGGTATACTGGAAGATAGTGATTCGGAATATAGCTCTTATCGGAAAATTCAAAATCAGGAATACGCAAGCGGCAGAGGCCAAGTAGGTTAGTATTGTCGAAATGATTATTTGTACTAATCTTAGGAATTTCAACAGAGATAAAGAACTCGGTGCCCTCGTTGGCACGATAGGTACGAATGTAGAGCTTGGCATCACAGAGCTGTGAGTCCACGATACTAGTTCCAACCTCGCGAGAGCGAATATCATAGGATTGAAGACCGCGCTTCGTCATTTCATTAGTGACAATTTGTTGGAGATTGGTCTTGATGGTGTCACTCACATAACCGAGATAGTCGTTTCGAGCGGTAGCCTCGGGGAAGTCGCGTTGTACGCGATTCACGCGTGTCCACGGAGGAATAATCGAGAGTGTGTAACACATAAAATCGATGAATTCCGGAAACCGAGTTTCCGCGATAGCCTGCCATTCTCCCGATTCCTTCCACTTGCGAATCTGCGTGTAGGGCAAATCAAGACAAGGATATACCTTGGTATAGTCTAGTTGAAGGTCATACCCCTGAAATACTTTGCGAACCATTTCATAATCAATCTCTAGTGTAGTGCCAGGCAAATCAGGCATAATATGACCATCTACCTTAAAGCAGCAATCCCGGAGCATACCATTGGCTAGGATACTAGTCTCTACGGTATGTCCACGGTTGATATAGTCCAAGACAGCATTATCAGTAGTCTGGATACCTAGTTGAACCCGAGTACAACCCTCGGCGCGCATCTCGAGCATCGTGAAACGATTGATACGGTCGGGGCGTGTCTCGAGGACAATACCAATAACGCGGCAACACTGACCCTTGGTATTGATAGCTTGTTCTTCGCGGAGAATTTGATAAACTTCCGACTTGTTCTTATTCTCCAGGCTAGGCATAGGGCGGATATTATAGAGAAAACTGGTAAGTTCCTTACTGAGTCCAGTATTGTTGACAAAAGGGTTGGTGCTAATCCAGGTCTGTAGGTGCTGGCGATGCTCGCCATTGAACAGTAGGGAGATGTAGCGGTACATGTTACAGGCGTAGAAGACACTAAGTGAGAAGTGCCAGCGATACTCTTGCGGATAGCAGTCGAAAGTGCCACCAAGCGCAATCATTTCGCACTTGTCGGGAGTGTGGCCCATGACTTCGAGTTCTGCTAGGCGCCGCCAAACCTGCTCTACAATATTGAAATCCTGAATAGCGCCACGGACAAACGTACCCTCGCTACTAAGGTAGCTACGAGCCATATCTTGCTTAGCGCCGTTCTCGCGGGACTCGTTGGGGCAATAGGCACAGTTATAGGCACAACTAAAGTTGCGGCCATCTAGAGCAATACTAATGGGTAGCACACCACTGCTGCTGCGTACAATCTTAGAGGTCAATACTGTCTCGACAATGTAGTTACTGGGGATTTTGCCAGCCTTCACGAGGCCTTGGTACATTTTTAGGAGGTCTTTCTTATGCGGAACCGTACGAAAGACATTCTTGGTCTTGTCCTTAGACTTATTTTTAGAAATGTTCTGGCGAACAGTATTTTGTAGAATAGCATTGAGTTGTTCGTAATCAGTAACTTGTTTTCGTGAGATAATTTCGGTAAATGAGGTGTAAACACCCATAAAGAAGTCCTCTAGTACTTGTTCACTGGTCTTGTCGGCGTCGTAGGAGATGGCGATGGGCTTGCGAGACATTTTTAATGTTTGTAGAGTGTGTATTTCAATATTTGTATAAATTTTCAATTTACTTTACAGTTACTTAGTTAGCACTAAGATTTACCCAAAGGGTTACTTATTTGGTAATAAGATTTACTGTACAGTTACTTAGTTGGCACTAAGATTTACCCAAAGGGTTACTTATTTGGTAATAAGATTTACTTTACAGTTACTTAGTTGGCACTAAGAACCACACCCGGCAACTTTAATATTCATATAGTAACCATGATCAGTGAAATTAAGCTTATCTCTAGCTACACTATTAGAACATCTAGGGTTTTCACCCTCAATACATTCGATATATTCCAATGAGTTATCTGGATAATAAATTTCATGACCTATATGAGTAAATCCCATCAGGCGATATGGTAAATGTACTATAGGGTCTCTAGCATGAGTGAGGCGATAATATTCATCTACACGACTATCATATAATTTAGCGTATTCTATATTACCTACACGAGGAGCACCTAGAGTAATCATACTGATACCTTTTAGTCCTAATTCCTCTACTAAATCTAGACTTGCTATTGTAGCTAATGCCCCTCCTAAAGAATGACCAACAACAGTAAGACTATCTACACAATCACTATTTTTAATAAGACTATATATTTCAGTACGAATAGAAGTATACGCCGTCCAGAAACCACCATGTACTTTAGCCGTAGGATGTCTTTTATAAGGTACTAGTTTGCTATAATTGAAGTCGATTTTAGCATCCTTTGTATCTTGACTGCCTTCAAATGCTAATACATAGTTACAACTGTCTAAACTACCAAAGTAACAAAATGTAGAGGTAAAGCTATCCCAAAAGGTTTGTATAATATTGAAGTTATCTACTTTATCACACCAATAACAGTCCCAACCCTTAACACTATCCTCCGGGCAATATGTAATAGCACTTAAATAGGTACCCTTCAACCCAAGATTGTTGTTATACGTGATGGTTTGAGCACTTGTAATTCCTAAGAGAACTAGTAGAATTGCTGTAATTTTCATTTAGTATACTATTAGAACTAGTAGTAACTATACGTTTAAATAATTTAAGTTAAGATAATTAGTTTAAACTTAAATATTCTAATATATATAATCTATAATAGTGATAGTATGGCTAGGGCAAAGATTTATGAAATGTTTCTACGAGATGGTTTACAATCAGTTAAAACTATCTATACAGTTAAGGAAAAAATGGCAATGTTTGACATATTAAACACGTGTAACTATAGTGGTATTGAATTTGGTTCAACAACAAGTCCTAAGCTAATACCACAAGTAGGGGGTAGTATGGAATTATGGAACCACGTAAGGGACAACCGTAAACCAAATACTAAATATACTATGTTAGTACCATCTATTAAACATATACCAACTGTATTAGAAAAAGGGATTAAGAGCTATGGGTTTGTACTATCTATTTCAGACACATTTTCTAAACGTAATATGAAAATGTCTAGTGAAGAATCATTTACACATGTAAAAGAACAAATAAAGACTGTTATGTTTTCAGAGAATTATTTAGACAACCATATTAGAGTCTATTTATCTTGTAGTTTTGGTTGTCCTTGGGAAGGGTTATCAATTAACAATTTAGAAAAGACAAAAAGAGTAGTTAAAGAGTTGACGGATATGGCACATCTATACAACATATCCGAGGATAATTTTGATATTGTATTAGCAGATACTGTCGGTGTGTGTGACAAATATACTATGAATACAGTATTAAAAAATATATATGACCTATCCTATGTAGGGTTACATCTACACCTCCCAGGAAAGAAGAATAAACTGGATTTAAACCAGGATTTTAAGGATGTAGTGGATGTAGCATTACACCATGGCGTATATAAATATGATACAGCACTATTTGGAATAGGTGGATGTCCCTATGCTAAAAAGTCTACCTATAATAATGTTGTTGGTAACCTATCTACTATACCATTACTCAAGTATTTTAATAATAGAGGTATAGATAGTAGTGTTGATTTAGAACTACTAGAAAAATCAGTTTATGAAATGGATTGTACTATGGAATTATTAGACTAAACAGTATCGTACTTTTTAACAGTCCACTTGTAAACAACCTGTTCCTCCTTAGAGGCGGGATTATCACCAATTAATACAAATCCGGCCCTCTCGTATAAAGAGCGGGCCTTTTCATTGTCCTTATCTACATACAATACTACATACTTATACTTATCTGATAAGTGTTCACAAATGTAGCTAAGAACAATATCTAGTAACTTTCGGCCATAACCCTGGCCTCTAAATCCGGCTTCAATTACATAGTTGTAGAATACGAGAGAATCCTCGTAGATTTCATTAGAGAATGGAGAAAATCTATCGGTTCTATCGAATTCATCTAGTAGAAGTAGGGAACAGAAACCAATAGGTACATCACACATAATCATTTGAAAGCACATAGTATTATCCTTTAGGCCCATATTGTGTCTTGCTAAATCAGTATTAGACCATGTAGAGTATGGATTAAATATATCCTTTTTATAATCCTCCTCTTTTATTTTACTGCTAATAAATTGTTGGCGCCAAAAAGGATAGATATAGTTGCTCAAGTAACTAAGCTTACTAGTATCATATTTATAGTATTCTATAACAAAGTCATCAAAGTCTATAGTATCTACAGTACCTAGTATATTATTAGGGTTTGTAGGAGGTTCTTCGATATACGAATAGTTTTCATAGTCAAAGCTATTATATTCCTGTACATTATCCATTTCTATATATTCTAAATAAATGTATACATATAACTATTAAATCTTTTCAGATTGTTTAGGAACTAGTCGGCGTTTCTGTGGTACAAATTGCGGATACTTGCGATACAAATCCATGACAGCCAACTCTTTATGTTTAGCCTCTACCATCAAATCAAATGGCTTTATAGTACACCATTCCAACAGATAGTCAGGCAATCTGTCTATATAGTCACTATGGTGTCCTATACGACCAGAACCCTGTTGACTAATATGTAGTTTAGGCCGCTTACCACCCCAGGTTTTACAGATATCTAGAAATAGTTGATTGCTAATAGGCTGTTGAAGGTTGTCAGGGTGTAGGAGATTATAGCAATCGTAGTGGTGGGTATCAAATACTAGGGGAATGTTATTTTCGAGGCAGATTGGCAGCAAGTCATCAACCGAGTAGCATTTCTCGCAATTCTCTAGGACTACACGTTTCCGTACAAACTCTGGGAGAGCCTTGTAGTTATCTACCCAGCGTCGCAGGGAGCGACTTTTAGCTACTTTAGGGTCTTCGCCGCGCTTACAGTACATACCACCACCATGTAGAATCATAATAGAGTCTTGCGGAGCATCCATCATTTCTAGTATAGTAGCATGGGCGGTGAGGTCATCAATCGTCTTCTTTAGTGTCTCGGCGCTTTCGGTACCTAGTTGGTTAAATTGGCCGGGATGAAAGGTAATACGGTGGCCATATTTGCGAGCAAGAGCACCAATTTCCTGTAAGAGGGGTCTAGCAAACTCGATGCTATAGGGAGTTTCGATGCCAAGTAGTTCACCTAGCATGGGGTTGGAAAAGTGGGGGAATATGTCGCTAGAGAAACGGAATACTTTAATTTTATGGCTTTCATTCCACTCGATCATTTTCAATAGGTCTTTTAGGTTTTCTGTAGCTCGACACTGGATTTCATCCATACCTAGCTCCATGGCTTTCTTTAGTATTATACCACGAGAGGCAAAAATAGTAGGCTTCTGTTCTCTAAGTGTCATATTTAGACAACACAGGCCTAGACGGATTCGCGGATTGGTCGTGGGCTCTAAGTAGCGTGTGGTTGTAGAAGACATTCTTCTAGTGGTTGTAGTGTGTATTTTATTTAGGACAAAGCATGTCAATTTGGAACAAAGTAGGTTAGTTTATTTTATTCATTATTACCAATCTAGGAGAGAGAAGAAACTATTTATGCGCGCTTGATCCATTTCTTGGTGTTGAAGTTGTACTGGCCGACTTCCTCCTCAGACTCCATGTCGTAGATGGTGCCTTCGTTGTCGCGGAGGTAAGTCTTGCCGTCGATTTCGCACTCCTCGACCTCGGCGACTTCCTCATCCTCGGCGGGCTCGGGAGCAACGGGCTTGGTGGCAGCAGGTGCGGCCTTGGGCTGCTCGACCTTGGCAGCCTTAGGCTTCTCGACGGCGGGTGTCGAGGGCTCTTCCTCGGTCAGCTCGCATACTTCAGCTGCGACCTTGGACTTCTTGGCGGGCTTCTCGGTCTTGGGCTTGTCCTCCTTGGCGGCCTTGGGCTTGTCCTCGACGGGGGCATTGAGCTTCTGTACCAGTGCGTGGAACTTGCCGGCGTACTCGGCACCCCAAACACCGAGGGGCTGCTTCTCGGCGTGGTGCTTACAGAACTCGGTCTCGCCGACCTTCTTGAACTTGCAGCGGTCGCCGTAGAGGTTGGCCTCGTCGTCGCGCATGGCCTTGGGCTTGCCGGCCTCGAGGTGGTCCTTCTCGTACAGCGAGCGGGCGCAGCAGCGCACTTCGTCTTCGGGGATACCGCGAGGCTTGGCCGGGGCGGCGCGGACGCGCTCAATCTTCTCCTTGGGCTCCTTAGGCTCTTTGGTCTCGCGAGTGCGGGCGGTCTTGGTCTTGACGGGCGTAATCTCGATCTGCTGGATGTTAACGTTTGCCATAACCTGCTCCATGACTTGATCGACGGTGACGTTCTCGCTCTGGCGCGCGAGCTCGATGGCCGTCTGGATGGACGAGGCGAGAATGGTGCGGAGGTCGAAGACGGTGGTGGCCATTGTAGAATCGGGGGTGGGTTTCGGAGTACGAAAGGGGAAATGTGTGTCTAGGTTCTTTTCCTAGGCTCGTCAATTTTTAATTAGTCTAGACCTAGACTAAGGAAATATCCCTACCCTATCTATGTCTATTAGTAAAATAATATTATTAATATATCCCAAGAATATTAATAACACTAAAGTGTTTGGCCGAATACAATAACTACAGTTAAGTAGTTCGCCCTAGATTAGTCTAGAGATTCCAATATGTCTCAAAAATAGACTAATTGGAATTATTATATTTTATTTTTGTATCGGCAGTTTACGATCTATTATTCCCTCGAGTCCCAACATTTTGATTATTATTCCGGTGGTTTGCTGTAAGTAACTTCTTAAGTCAAGCTACGTAATATTTCTTGTACTACACCAGTTCCATTAGAACTTTAGTAGCGGTCTAAATGCCAAATTCCACATGTAAATATTACATGTTAAAGTGCCACATAGTACAATCTTATGCCAAGAATAATATAAGACGGGTCCAGGCAATTAGAGTATTATATTTAGCTTTTAATTGCTGTATATTGCCTTGATGTGTACAGCTAACCGTACACAAACCACATAATATATATTATTTTATTGCTGTATTTAGTCTTGTCATTCAGACTACTTCAAACCCAAAAGCCAATTAGTTAATTTGCGTGTTTTTATTGCTGTGTGTTGCCTTTTGTTTGGTTTGTATGGGAATCGAACCCACGACCTTTGGTTTACAAGACCAACGCTCTACCGACTGAGCCAACAAACCGTATTACAGACAACTAAAAATAATTTTTAAACAGGCTATAATATTATAGCAACTTGGGGGTTATATAAACCGTTGGTCCATGCGGGGCTCGAACCCGCGACCTTGTGTGTATAAGACACATGCTGCCACCAACTGAGCTAATGGACCTAATTTATAATATATAGCCTTTTTAATAATTATTTACAAGTGAAAAATGCTTTTACCAATCACATAATGACCGGTTAAAGCCCGATGCGGGGCTCGAACCCGCGACCCCAAGATTAAGAGTCTTGTGCTCTACCGACTGAGCTAATCGGGCGCTTTACAGACAACGCAGTGTGTTAAATTATCATTTTTATTGTTATTTGCTGTTTGTTGTTTGTTGTCTTTCACTTCTCGTTTTATATATGGAGTGTTGTGTTTAAGTCTTTTTTTAGTTAAGAGGTAACCATACAGCAGCCCCACAAAATAGTTTTAGAAAAAAAATTTGTAAATAAACCCAAAGTAATATAGTTAAATCACCTATCATTAATTGTATTAATTTTTTATTTATTCTAAATACTCCCTTAAATACTCTTTACAACATCACGTACAGGGTCATAACGAGGATCATCTAGAATCTGGCGCATCATCTTGTATGGCGTCATAGTCTTCATTTTCTCTACAATATCATCACCGTTCATGATGTACTTGAGAATCGCCGGAGACCAACCTGAAATCACACAAACACCTTCGGTATCTGACTTGTGATGGTACTCTTGAAACTTACCACTAACATTCCAGATGACAATTGTTGGCATCTTCCAGCCACCAGCAGTCTTAAAATCACACTTAATACGGTCAATGTGTGTTTCAAACTTGCCACCACTCGGCTTATTAGACTCACCAAAATTACCCCAGCCACCATAATAACTGTTGTCATGACTAGTATTTGCCTGGTCCCAGCCCATATCCGTGATGACTAGGATGATATCCGGTTCCTCACCAACGGGCACACGGGCTTCTACAAGCCGATTTAGAACCAAATCCATAGCAGCTTGGAAGTTTGTGCTTAGACCTTGAGAAACACCGTTGAAACTACGAATACGGTCCTTTAGAGTAGTGTATCGCGAAACATTGTGCCACGTGGGTGTGCTATCAAATGTCAGGATACGGTTACGAAAAGCCGGACTAGTACACTCGGCGCAGAGTAGACCCAGACCCTTGCTTACATGGATAGGTTGGACATTACCGTGCCCACCACCTGTCATAGAACCCGAGAAATCCGACATTACTACAGTCTTGCCCAGGGTGCCCTTTGCCAATACGCTATCACGAAGATCATTCCACTGCGCCTGAAGTGTTTTGTAGTCATCCTCGCTAAAATGAACTGCCCGCTCTAGTTCTACAATAAACTCGTGGGGCATAAGTGTCTTGCCGTGAACCTTGGCCTCTCCTTTAACGGCCTTCTCCATATGCGCCTGAAAGTTTTGCCGGCACTTGACACGGTCCGGAACATCTGGATGGCGAATAGCACCGTTTTTATCCTCATCAAAAAAGGCCTTTCGCTTAGTCTTGAGGCAACGACTAGGTACCTTACCTGGATTGATATCAGAGAAATGGTGCTCACCCTTGTCGTCGTGGCACATCTTACGCTCTACCGTATCTAGTTTAGCATTGAGACTCGAAATCAGTTGACGGTACTTCCTGTAGCAATCTGTCTTCGATGGAGTACTCTTAAACATTTTACGAGCCAATAGCTTAGCTAACCAACTGTCACTCTTACCTTCGCGAGGCGCCCACTTAGCGGCAAGAGACTGCTTATCACCGCGGTATTCAGTGTTAAGCCGTTCACAATAGACTTCTAGGACACGGTCCAAGAGTTCCTTATCGACCGTACCATCCTGGCCGTCTTTTACGAGGCGTTGAAGGTCAAACCAGGCTCCGTAATCTGGAATAAGCTTAACTAGAGCCATTTCTACGCCCTTGTCTTTACTGTGATTTACCATGTATAGAAACATCTTGTAAAATAGTTCGCGTTCACCCTTGCCCTCAAGGATATCTCGCGTGTGAAAGGCTAATACATGTAGATCTTCAACCGTAGCGGTTTTCATAGCATTTTCGAGGAGTTCATATAGCCGCTCGTCGTCCAAATCACGGTTAAGAGCCCCGAAGAGAGCAAGTAGATCCTCACCATCACCCACCGGTACCTTGTATACATGGGAGCCGTTGACACCAGCGGTGCGGTGAGAAATTTCATCCATAGCTTTGATAAAGGACGACATTCGGGTTGATATAATTGTTAGTTTGTATTGTCTTGTTTATCTTTAAATCAATTTATATTGATTTCAAAATAATTATTTATAGGCACAAAGCAGTGTTAGTAATTGTTTTATGATGAATCTATTTAGTAGTTGTGGTCATAGTGGTAACCCGAGCCCTTTACAAGCCCGCCCTTGACACCAGCGTCAAGCTCCTGGGCGACCACAGCTTCGAAGTAATCGGCATTCCGGTCCTTGGCCTTGCGCCGCGCGCGTGTCCCTTTCAGGCCGGCACAAATCTCACTGGATGACTCGAGCAGTTCTTTGAGCTCCTTCTCGGCGCGTAGCTGCTTGGCCGTCTTTACAGCAATTTCCATATCTAGTTTGTGTATATAAATCTGAACCAGATTCAATTCTTATTTATTTTTATTTATTTTTATAATTTATGCCGTTTCCTCCATTTGGAGACGAGGACGTTTCATATAACTCTTGATACCCATCAGGATATCTTGCGTCTCATCATCCATTGTTTCAAACAAATCAGTAATAGTTTCACGTTCACTCTCAACAAGCTTCTTTTTATTACCATTGTTTAATTTGTTGACATCACCAGTATATAAACGCGTCTTACTAGTGACATTCTTACCATGATTTACGGCTACTACACTAAATAGATAGGGTATATCTAGGCACTGCTCACGTCTACCCATTGTAAAAGGATAACCTTCACCCTCCAAATGTTCCTTAAAATGCTTCTCCTCCCAAAAACTCTTTTTATAAACCATACTAGCCTCTGGAAGTTGGTTGGTTTCATAAATAATACTGGTCTCATCAACTAAGTTATAAACAGGAAGACGAGTAGAACCAATACAACGCTTGCCTTCCATATGTTCTAAAAAGGCTATTTTAGTTTTTAGAGAGTTATGGAAATAGTAATCATCGTCATCTAAGTGGCAAATATAGTCCCCAATGGCCTTTTCAGCACCCATATTACGCTTGTCACTGATAGTATGTTTGCCCTCTAGGTGTATACAGGTTACCTTTAGTTTTCTACCTAATACACTTTCTACAGATTCCTCTATATGTTCAAAATCCTCTAATATATCACTATCATCAATAATAATCCACTCTAGTTTGTCTTTAGGGTAATCTAGCTTTTCTACCTGGTGTATCATCATTGCCGTAAAAAGCTTTCGGTTTTTGGTGGGTGTTACAATAGTTACTGTAGGAAATTCCTTGAGTTCAGGTACTTGTACAGTGTGATAACCATCACTATCCATTCTAAGCGGAATTTCTTGAATCTTGTCGCCACTGGCTACAGGGGCTATAACTTCACCCATATTACCACCAATAGAACCATTAGAGAATTCATTTACAAGTTTATAAAACTTGTTTGGAATTTGATACGCTCTATCTCTAAATAGTCTATAACCCTCTCGTGAAATACTAGTTCTTTTAGAAATCATATCATTGCGTAAATATTTTTTACAGAGAGTTACTAATTCATCATACTTACCAAAGACAACGCCCTTATCTACACGTTTATCCATAGTAGCATCACCACCAGTTTCACTAATAACAAAACTATGGTTGGCTAATAGTACCGATAAACGTGCCATTTCTAGTAACGAATTAGCACCATAGTAGTGAATGTTAATAACAATTTTAGAACGCTTGATAAGTCCTAAACGTTCCTCTCCCCAAAGACCACCATCAGCAATCATAATCCTAGCACCTTCTATACTTCTTAGACGTTCTAGCAGTTCCTTTCTGCGGGGACTAATAGAGCCCATAAAGAGAATATCAATGTCCTTTTCACTATCGGGTATCTTAGTACAATCTACAACCTCTAGATTATCACTATAACTAATAGGTACAAGTAGTACATTTTTAACACCACCAAGGCTAAGTTTGTTTACATTTTTAAGAGAATAATCCCATACTTGTTTAGCACCTTTCATGATTTCTACATATTTCTCAGTTAGCCACTTGTTTCCCTCAACACTAATTTGTTCTAATTGATAAACAATGTAGTTTTGGGGGAGAAGAGTAGAAGGTGGTAGTTCATTTACACCAAAAAGTATCCATAGATTGGTATCATTCTTATCGATACTATGAGTGATATTTACTGTTAAATTGCGTTTTTTAAACATACATTCTAGAGATTCCGCAACATCTCTAAAAACAGAATTAGAGTAGTAGATGTTAACAACCTTTAATAAACTCATTATAACTATATTAACTATAATGGGTTTAAATTAATTAATTAAATAACGCATTAGAATAATTTTTGTACTAATAGGTTTATAAATGGTATTCCTGTGACTAAAAAGCACCATATTTCATTTTTAATAGATATGTTATAGAGTATATAGGCTGCTATATAGAATACTAGTAATCCCTTGTATTTATAGAAATTTATAATACCAAATAAAAATAATAAGTGATACCCCCAATAGTTATAGTTACTACCCCATTGCCATATTAGATGTCCCAGTGAATCTGTACGGATACATAAATCACCAATATTTAAATACTGTATATACTTATAAATCATATAACCACCATAAATAATTTCTAGAGCCACTAGTAGTTTATTGTTTATAATACTAGAAGATTGTAGATAATAATAGGCTAATGCTAAGAATATTATAGGTTGTATATTGTTTAATAGTGGACCTATGGTACTAGATAATCTATTAACTCCTTTAGTACATTCCAAATCAATCCATGCTCCATAGTCAACTAACTGCATAATTCCTACAAATATCATGTAATAGGATATAACTTTGTTTTCAGGAGCATTACCAAATTTTAATAGTGCTATACTAGATACTATAGCAACACTGAATGAGAAAAGTGATAAATTTTTAGAAATACACATATAAACTAATTATAATATATATATTATTTTCTATTAGTTTTTTAGATATTCACAAATTCGTTTTAATGTACTTTAAAAATTACTCGTAATAACATAAAGTATTGATGAAGATTGCTTTTATCACAGGTATTACTGGACAGGATGGCAGTTATTTAGCTGAACACTTGTTAGAAAAAGATTATAAGGTTTATGGTATGATTCGTAGAATGAGTACTATTAATACTACTCGCATCGACCATATACTAGATAAAATACACCTTCGCTATGGCGATATGAGCGATACCGGTAATATAATAGGTGTATTAACTGAAATAAAACTAAAAAATCCAGAAATGACTAGATTATAAGTTTACAATTTGGCCGCCCAAAGTCATGTTAAGATTAGTTTTGAAATGCCCGAATTTACGTCAAATGTAGATGGGTTAGGTGTTCTTAGAATCTTAGAAGCTATTAGAATTTGTGAACTATCCAGTATTACTAGATTCTATCAAGCTGGTACTAGTGAAATGTATGGCCTAGTACAGTCTAAACCCCAAAACGAAAATACACCATTTTATCCTAGAAGTCCATATGGTGTAGCTAAGTTATATGGTTACTGGATTACTAAAAATTTTAGAGAAGCCTATAATATGTTTGCCTGTACTGGTGTCTTATTCAATCACGAAACGATAGCTGGTAATACTCCTATGATGTTTAAAATAGGTAGAGATACAAATGAATTAGATATTAAACCAATAAATGAGATTGTGAAATATCACACATTAAATAGTGGAGTATTAGTTGATGAAAAAATAGAAAAATACCAAGAAGGTGAAGTAAAAACTGATCTATATATATGGGATAATTCAGATTGGACTAAGGTTAAATTTGCTTCTGGGTATAGACACGATAGTGTTAATAATCCAAAATATCCAAAAATGATTATTTCAAAAAATTCTTGTTATATGGCTACTAATACTCATAATATTATAATGGATGATGATTCTGAAAAAGAAATACAAAATGTTAAAATTGGTGATACTGTGAAATTAGTAACTTTACCAAAATATAATGATAACGATTCATTAGATGAATTTGAGGCGGAATTTATGGGAATGATTGTGGGAGATGGATTAATAGATAAAAAAAATAAAATCAGATTTATTAATTCAGACGAAGAATTAAGAAATTATAATATAGAATTATTTAATAAAATATGCTATAAATATTATTTAAAATCATCACATTTTTATTATCCAAGTTTATCTGGATTTAATCCAGATAAAATAGTAGGTTATATTCAATATATTACCATATTGCCACATATTTTAAGAACTGATTTTTATAATGAAGATAAAACAAAAAGAATACCGAAATCTATTTTAAATGCCCCTAACCATATTAAATTAGCATTTTTGAAAGGATATAATAAAGCAGATGGATTAAAATCAAATAATTGTATATATGAATTTAAAAATTTTAAAACAAATTCTCATGTATTAGCTTGTGGATTAATTTATTTATTGAAGAATACAACTGACCAAGAATACAACATTAACGTTGAACAAAAAACTGTATATAAAGATGGTGTGAAAATCAATAGATACTACTATTCTATTAATATACTAAGCGAATCTGTATACTCTAAAAGTAAAAATCCAGAAAAAATAAAGACCGTACAAGATTTATTAGATCTTAATATACCAAAAAGAACTATTCATAATATGACAGATATAAATAGAAAGTTTATAAATAAAGTACAAAATAAAGTTAAAATAATAGATAAAGATGTTAAATGTATACAAAATAATAAAGTTAAAAAAATAATAGAAATGTATGATTATGATGGATGGTTTTATGATTTAGAAACTGAGTCTGGTACATTTTATTGTGGCGCCGGTCAAGGATTGGTTCATAATTCACCTGTTCGTGGTGAAAATTTCGTAACTAGAAAGATTACTATTGGATTAGGTAAAATTCTTAGAGGCGAAGAGTCAGAATTAGTATTGGGTAATATAAATTCGTTACGTGATTGGGGTCATGCCAAAGACTATGTAAATGCTATGTGGCTCATGTTACAAAAGGATAATCCTGATGACTATGTAATTGCTAGTGGCGAAGAACATAGTGTTAGAGATTTTATAGAAAAGTGTTTCTCAAAAAAGGGATTTCAAATAGAGTGGCGCGGTGAAGGATTAGAAGAAGTAGGTTTTGATAAAGTTACCGACCGTATACTTATTCGTATTGATGCCAAATATTTCAGACCTAGTGAAGTAGATGAATTACTAGGTGACCCCACCAAAGCAAAGAAGGAATTAGGGTGGGTACCTAAAATAACATTTGATGATTTAGTAGATGAAATGATAGCCAAGGATTGCTAAGTCCTAGCAAGCCATTTGTTTCCCTTGCGGTCATATACACCAACTAAATCACCATCATCTGTCCATACATTATTGCCCTCATCAATATTGAATTCAATACCATCAATTACAATTGGATATGCATCTACAGTACCATCATCCTCCTCTCCACTATCCGCAACCATTTCTTCAAATTTAGGCGCCGGTTTAACCATACGCTCCTTTTTAGGAGCTTCCGGCTTTACTACCGGGGACTTCTTCTCCTTTACAACCGGCTTTGGTGGCGCCTCGCCATCCTCTAGGATCTGACACACTGAATGGTTAACTGTCTTTTCTACATACCCTTGTAGCTTACCTGAATACTCACCATTCCAAACTCCTAGACTCTGGAAGCCATTGTGACGAGTACAGAATAGGCTACCGTCCTTTTTACGGCACTTACACCGGTCACCATATTGGTTTTTAGTATCCTCTCGCATTACCTTTAAGAACCCACTGCTATCCAAATGTTCCTTTTCATAAACCGTACGGGCCATACAGCGCTCATCACTTGTTAGTTCCTGTCGTTTGCGTTCCTTATCGGTTTCATCTGGGTCAATAGTCTTTTTGCGAATGTTCATAGGAACAGTAGATTCAATCTTAATATTAATAGTTGGTAGAATCTCTTTTACAAGTTCATCTATAGTTAAATCGGGGTTCTCATCTCGAAGTATGAAGGCCCTTTCAATAATTTGGTTAAACGGAATCATAAAGGCCGTTGTCATTTTCTAGTGGTTCTAGTAGTTTTTATGTACTTTCTAATGGTTTATTATTTGTCAATTTTGGTTCAAACAGGAAAGCTAGTTACAAACTCCCTGACACTAGTATCCCACTTGTATTTACCCTCGGCAATATCATCTAAACGCTGTTCCATTTTCTGTGTATATTCTAGATTCATAAAGTGTTCCTTGTAGCGGCTTTCGAGGAAATCAACTAGTTCCATACCCACAGCGGCTGGATGTAGTTTACTGTCTTTTTCATAGATGTACCGATTATCAAACAATTTTGATACAATTCCGGCATAGGTACTGGGGCGGCCAATACCTAGACTTTCTAGTTCTTTAATAAGTGTACTGCTATTAAATAGTGGTGGAGGAATAGTATGATGGGTTTCTAGACCAAACTCCTCGAGATTACAATTTATACTACCACTAACTTTCTGTAAATCCGTAATCCATTTCGGTACTTTCTCAGGACCATCTAGTTTCTTAGTGTAGAATAAGTTGATATTTTTATCACTATATAACGTCTTCCAACCCAAGTCTTTTAAATAACTAAATGTCTTTACAAAATCAATATCCGTACACTCATTACTATTATAACTAAAGGTAATGTTTGTATTTACTAACGAGCGGCACTGAGTAGCAACAGTGCGGAAATAAATCATACTATATATTTTAATAATACGTGGATCTAATTTAGCCTTATCGGCATCCTCCAAATGCCTATCTAGATTTACTATTTCAAAATGTGTAGGCCTAATAGGTTCATGTGCCTCTTGAGCATTTAGAGTCCTATTACTATAGTTTCGAGGCTTTTCGGAGAGCAACTCGGGATGCTGGGCCTGTAGTGCCTCTCGTGCCCCAAACAATCCTTCGGCAGATAGTAAGACACTATCGGTACGATGATAGGTAATCCAACCCGATTCATACATCTTTTGTAGTGCTGCCATAGCATGTTCCGGATTCATTTTAAGATAATTATGGCAGTCTTGTAGCATAGTAAGTGTAGTATAGGGTGGAGGAGGATTGCTATTAGAGAGGTCTTCGGTAATAGTTAGTTGCCAACTTTTACAGAGGCTTTCAATCTTACTAATAGCAGTCATAGCCTCATCTTCAGTGTTAAAATAGAGAGGTTTCTTCATATCTAAATAGTTGTGTAGTGGCACATCGGCCATTTCGCATCCCTTTTCAAAATTATATTTAGCACTAATAGTGTAGTATTCGGTGCTTTTAAAGTGGATAACTTCTCTTTCGCGACTAACTAGTAGCTTTAGAGCCGGGCTTTGTACACGACCGGCGGATTTAGCCAATTTAGAGATATTGGCCCAACATAGGGGACTAACCTTAAAACCAATCCATTTATCGATAACTTTACGGGTTTGCTGTGCTAACACAAGATTCATATCTATACGTGTAGGACTATCTAGGGCCTTTAGTACCTCATTGCGAGTAATACTATTAAATTTAATACGGTAATAGTCGCGATTCTTACCTAATAGTTCAGTAATATGCCAGGCAATCGCCTCGCCTTCGCGGTCAGGATCGGTAGCTAGATATACTACTTTACAACCCTTACAACTATTTTTAAGATTACTAATGACCTGTTTCTTTTTAGCGTCTTCTAGATACTCTAAATGTACACCGTTGTCATCTACGGTAAACCCCATACCATTATAGGCACTAGACAGCTCTCTGAAATGTCCACAACTAGCTAATACAATGTATTTTCCCCTAGGGAGGAAACTAATAATCTTTTTAATCTTATTGGGTGACTCTAAGATAATAGGTATAACAGTATCGGATTTAGGTGCTACTACAGGTTCCTCTGATAAACTAGCATTTTTTTTTGTTTTTTTCGTTTTAGTTGCTGTAGTAGATACCTTTTTGGGTGGCATACTTAGTTATTTAATAGGTGTGATAAATATTATATCAATTTAACCATAATTCACTTGTTAGTGGCAAATTGAAAAATATAGGTTATTTTAACACACTAAAATGGAGAAAGTACCAAACCGCCGCCTAATCATTCGCAAGAAGCTAGTACCTAAAGAGGGTGAGCAACCGCCCACAACAATTCCACCGGTTACATATGGCAGTATTTGTACATTTAATCCCATCACCGATACACCAAAGAAATGTCCGTGTGGCGGCTACTATACATCTGATTCTGAATATATACCTAGGGAGTGCTGTAGTGGTCTATACACACATGGTGTCCACTACAAATTGTTTGATGGTAGGTACACACCGGACTATACACCGGCGGATGAGAAACAAAAGTGTCATTGTAGTTTTGACAAGCCGGTTATTTATGACTTTACCAGCGATAAGTTTACCAGTACTACAGCAAACACTCCTGCTAAAGAAACAACCAGTGGTTTTAATATTATGCCAGCGAGTAAACTTCGCGAAACACAGCGCGAGGATAAGCGAGACACTCGCGATAGTCGCAATACCTCGCGTGACTGGAGCGAGGACAAGCGAGATAGCCGCAATGACCGCGACTATCATCGCAGTCGTGAGCGAGACTACGTGCGCAATACTCGAGTTACAGATGTGCCGAATAGCTATAATGGTGCTCGTCGAGAGCCGTCAAAATTCAAGTCTGATCTAGATAGTGAATTGGGTAAGTACGGTCGCAAGTTTTAATAATATATAGTGCTAGTGTACCGTATAGTGCTAAAGTTAAGACGCACCCTTAACCTTTGTTCACATAAACACCCTACGTGTAGGGTGTTTAAGTGACAAATCTGTTACCATTATGTGAATAATGGTTAATGGGTGCGTCTTTAAACTTTGGACACTATGGAACCCGCCTCCTCGCAAGAGGAGGAGGCTAAGGGTAACATCTTCCTCGTAAGAGGAAGATGGTTAAGGATTAGCAAGACTTACGCTCGCAGAGCGAGACTTACCCGCGTTAGATTCCGTGTGATTTATCACACGGAAGTCCATAACTAATAAATCTAATATCCTGAAGGATATTAGATTTATTAGTATATGGTGCCTTATATTTGGCACTCCACGGTATTAGATAATAAACTGCTTTGTTTCTTTGAATTGAAAATAAGTATTTTTGTACTATATAAATCAATATAAATGTACACAGAGGTCATTCGTTACTGGTTTAAACTAGATTATTTACGATTTAGACAAGAGTGGTTTGATGGTTCTATTGATACAGAGATAAGAGAGAAATTCAGTGACTTACATCTTGGTGTTGAAGGTGGAGAGTACGAAAGTTGGAAGGATACTAAATATGGTAAACTGGCATATATTATTGTTCTAGATCAGTTTACACGAAATCTACACCGTGATGGTGATTTTCGTAGAAACGATAAAAAAGTATTAGGCCTTGTAGAAGATATGCTATCCAAGCGAGAGGATTTAAATTACACCCATTTTTTAGAACGGATGTTTATACTGCTACCACTGAGGCATTCTAAAAATTCCCATAACATTCGCAGAGTACTAGAAATAATAGAAGAATATAAGATGGAGTTTACAGTTAGTCTTGACCTACAATATCTAGAAAAGTTTAAACTGGCAACTATTCGAGACCTTACAAAGACGAGTGGTGAATATAATTACAATACTAAACAATCCAAATCTATAGACTGTACACAATATTCTAATATCCTTGACTTAGACTATGGCTTTCGAGAAGGCCTAAATAGTAAAGTAGATCTAGATAAGGTAGTTAAGCAGTATCTAGAAAAGTATAATATTAAAAAGTTAGGGGTGTCCTTATCGGGTGGGATAGACTCTATGGTTTTACTACAGGTTCTAAAGAAACTATTAGGACAAGATAATGTTGTATGTGGATATATAAGCCATAGTAATAGGGATGTGGCTAAAACAGAACTAGAATTCCTAATAGATTGGTGTAATAATTTACAGATACAATTAGTGTATCGAAAGGTTGACTACATGAATCGTGAAAATGTAGAGCGAGAGTTTTATGAGGAGGAGACACGTAATATTAGGTTCGAACTATATAAGCATATAGTAAAGACATATAGTCTCGATGGTGTTTGTTTAGGGCATCATAGAGACGACATAGGAGAGAATGTAATGATGAATGTATTACAGGGCAGAGATGTATTAGAATTAAAAGGTATGGGCGATAGGAAAGAGATGTATGGAGTTACTATTTGCCGACCAATGTTACATGTAAAAAAGGATACGGTATGGTACTATGGAAAAACACATAATATACAATGTTTTTTAGATAGCACACCAGATTGGAGTTGGCGCGGAGTGCTTCGCCGGCAAATTTATCCGCGACTAGATGAACGTGTAGGATCTATTCATACACTACTAGCATCTTTAGGGGATAAGAGTGAGGAATGGAATACTGTAATAGAGAAGATGGTATTTAATCCAATTTATGAAAAGGTGGAGTATTTTAAAAATGGTTGTAGTATTAGGTTAGACAAGGTGGCACTAGAGATGCCTAATAGTTTTTATACAAAACTACTAGTACATGTATTACATACTATGAATGTGCGAATGATAAGTAATAGATGTATGGTTAATTTTCTAGAGTGGCTAAAAGATACTAGTAAGGATACATGGTGTAGATTGAGTAATGAATATACAGCTATAAAGGAATGTTCTAGTGGTATACTAGTACACCTAGTAAAATCCGAAGTATTGAATAGGGATAAATGGAGGTATGAAGTTTTAGAAAACATAGATATGCTTGAAAAGAGGGAGTCTTGTACATGGCGAGATATTCTAAACGGAAGTTATGAATTTACTAGTAAATATGATGTGGAACTAGTAAATACATTTAACAAGTCTGATAAGAATAGAAGACTATACAAGGGGTTTGAATTTTTACCAAAGTTATCTAGTATTATACGCGTAAGTAATTTAGTTATTAAAATATTACATTAAATAAATGTATTTTAATTGGGAGGTCTATAGAGAATTAAATCCCGACTTGGAAAAGGCAGGATTAAAAGTACAATTAGACTTTGTAAATCATTATTTAAATAATGGAAAAACTGAAAATCGAAAATACAGTGTGTATCAATTATATCCAGACTTTAACCCAATTATATATTCTCGAAATTATGGAGATTTGAGGATGTTTAATGTAAGACAATTAGAGATTCACTGGATAAAATGTGGAAGAAAAGAAGGGAGAAGTTATAAACCTAAACACCCCATAAAACCAGTGACCAACAATAATAAATATGGGTTAATAAATGGTATTGATATCATATATTGGATAAACTTAGATCGATCAAAAGATCGGCGCGTTTTAATGGAAAACTTTTTAAAAAAAATAAAGGTACCAAATCAAAGAATATCAGCATCTGATGGCAAACTACTGCCTAATATAGCTTCAAATTTCACAACAGTTACACCAAAAAATCAAACCCCAGGAGTATATGGATGTTTATTATCACATTTGAGAACAATAAAAGAGTTTTCTACAAGTAATAAAAATATAGCACTTGTTTTAGAGGATGATATAAGTCTAGAATTTATGCCATTTTGGAACAAAGATATAAAGACAATAATAAGTCAAGCACCAGCAAATTGGGATATTATTATGTTACACTATACAGACATCGATCCAAACAATCACAAATATCTATATAATAGATGGAAATCTAACATATGTTCAACAATGGCATATTTAATTAACAAAAGAGGAGCAAAAAAGATAATGGGAATAAATAGAAACGATAAATGGTTTATTACAGTAGAAGATCATGTTGCCGATGTAGTTATTTACAATTGTTGTAATACATATATTTATAGATATCCCTATTTTACCATAAATAGTAATATGAATAGTCTGTTACATAATGACCATTTAGAACTACATAATAAATCTAAAAATATGACAAAAGCTATCTGGTTAAATGGTTAGGTACAATCAATAAGTCATTTATATTAAAAAATAATATTTATAATATTTATAATGAAAATTCTAGTATTTACAGACAGTAGAGGAGAACATAAAAAACATTTGAGTCACAAAATCTATTTACAGAAAAGTTAAAGATACGATATGATGCCAGGGGACATCAAGTTACACTAATGTTATGTCCATATTCATGGACAACTACATTAGATTTCATTGATTGTATTAACAGTAAGATAATTGATATCAATCAATATGATTTAGTTATTTTATATACTGGTATAGTCGATGCCTCACCAAGACCACTATCAAATTTTAATAATGTATATGATAATAAACAGGATGATATAGTAACTTATAGTAAATTAGTATCAAGAGATAGGAGTATTAAAAGAATTATTAACAATAAAAAAAAATTTATGGACAAGTTTGTTCCACAAGAATTTTTAAAAAGACACCTAACTAAAGAGTATGATATAAATTATTCTGGCGAAAAAACTAAAAGTTTTGTTAGTCTAGAAATATATGAAAAGGTAGTATTGCCTTTTTTAAAAAAATATGATTCTAAAATTGTATTTATTAACTCTAATAGAGTTGTACCGGGATGGGAAGGAAATTATTTAAGTGTAAATAAAGAAGGTAGACCCAAAAATATTTCTATAATTGAAAGGTATTCAGAACTGGCTAAAGCTAGATTGAGTAATGTGGTTGATTTATTAAAATGGACTAACGATGAAGTTAAAAAATATACGGTTGATAACATGCATCTTACCTTTTTAGGTTCAGAATACATTTATTCTAGGGTATGTGAGTTTATAGATAGACGTATAAAACAATAATCTACGATAATTGTTAAAAAAAAATATGTTGGTAACATTATATTGAATGAGTTTTAACTGGGAATTATATAGAAATTTAAATCCCGATTTAATTAAAGCAGGTCTAAAAACAAAGCAAGAATTTGAAAGACATTATTTAAACCATGGTATAAAAGAAGGAAGAAGAGGAGGTAAGATACCAAATAATTTTAACTGGCAAGTATATAGACAACTAAACCCAGATTTAATAAGAGCTGGTATAAACACAAAAGAACAGACAGAAAGACATTATATATGTTATGGTATACGGGAAAAGAGAAAGTATTTTGTTACTGCGCCATTACCAAAGCCAGTACCGAAGCCGTCACCAACTGAAAATAAAATATTATTTATAATGGGAAACGGGCCGTCATTAAAGGAAATAATGGATAATCCAGAATATTTAAATTTTATAAAAAAAAATCATAGCTTTGGTTTAAATTCAGCATATAGGGCATATCAAAAGTATAATTTTTATCCTACATATTTTGGTTGTTTTGATTATACAGTAAACACTAGCCACAAGTCGGACTTTGAAAAATTAGTATTATCAAATAATGGTATTAGAGAATTTTATTTTATTGGTGATAGCCAGAAAAAACAATTATTATACAGCTCTAACGTATACAATAATAGTAAATTTAAAAAATTTAACTTTATTAATATCCCAGTAGATAAGTATAGTGGTATATCTAAAAGTTTCGCGGAATACTATAATCCTGGGTCTTCTGGTGCTAATGCTCTACAAATAGGTATAATGAAAGGATACAAGAAAATAGTATTATTGGGGTGTGATTGTAAATATGTAGAAATAATAAATGGAGCTAAATTAGACCCAAACAATAAGTTAGAAATCGTAAAACCGATAGAAAATAATCCAAACTATTGGTTTAATGACTATCAAAAACCTGGTGATAAATATAATATACCAAATACCTCAAAATTTCAAGATGGTTCATGGCATAATATAAGTAAATATTATCCCAAAAATATTGAAATTATTAATGCTTCTATGATATCAAGTATATCATATTTTAAAAAATTACATATGAAAGAAGTACTGAAAAGTTGTGTATAAGGTTTTATTGTTATAAATAATATATATTATAACAATAAATATGAGTTTTAATTGGGAAATATATAAGGAATTAAATACTGATTTAGCCAGAGCAGGACTAAACACTAAAGCTCAAGTAGAGTTTCATTATAGAGTACATGGTATTATGGAAAAGAGAAGAGTTCATGTACATCAGGTATATGCTGGTTTTAACCCATCTGTGTATAGAAATAAATATCCGGATTTAAAAAATTTAAACGACATTCAGGTCAGTTTACACTGGCTAAGATATGGTAAAAGAGAAGGAAGACACTATACAAATGTACAAAATGTACAAAATGTACAAAATGTAAAAACTGTACCAAAGTATATACACAATTTTAGTTATGATAGGACAATTAGAAATAATAAAGTATTATATAGTTTAATATTTAAAAATAAATTAAATTTTATAATAAACACAAATAGAATAAATTTACAAAACAATGAGTTTCTATATAATAATGTGTTGATGCCTAATATTACTATTCAAAATACTAATAAACTCCTAATAAGAAAAATGGTAATAATTGTGTAATATCAATTAATAATGTTGTTATAGATACAGTAGATAATATTAGCAAAATATATGTTGAAAATAATAATAATTATAAATTAAATATGGTATTTCCAGTATCATTGATGAAACAATGTAATGAAACAATGATTAATTTTGATTATATTATCAATAAATATATGGATTATGTTAAACTACATAATTTTCAGTTAACAATATGTCATACGGAACCACAAAATTATGCTATAATAGATAAATTAATATTAGAGAATGATATTAATTACATATTTATAGTAAATCCATTAAATTTTAATTTAGGTTATTGTAGGAATTTATATAAATATGTAAATTTATCAAATAATATATTGTATAATGATGTTGATATACCCCTTGAATTAGGTCAAATTCATAAAATGTTATCAAAAATGGATACGTCCGATATAGTAAAACCGTATTTGAATAATTTATACCAATTAAATCATCAGGATAAATATAAATATATCAATAAATCGGGTGGTATAAATTTGGCAAATTATACAAAATATAATAAATATTCAATAACTGGTGGAGTAGTAATGGTTAAAAACAGTATATTGCGAGAAACTGGTGGTTATGAGGAATTTAATAGTTATGGCTACGAGGACAGATGTTTTGATGTCGTAGTTATAGCTAAAAGGTACAAGATATTCTTTTTTGATGATGTTGTATACCACTTACACCACGAAAAAAACAACATTAGTAATACTATGAAATCATACATAGAAGTATGTAAAAATTATACTATTAAAAATTATGGTTGTGGTGTAAAAGATGGAATTACATCCATGCATGATCAATGTATACACAAACATAACAATTTAAATAATTTAATAAATAAAAATAAATTATATAATGCCAATATTAATCTATTTAGACAACCTCATAGAACAATTAATCTAAAACCATAATTCACTTTCCAACATTGTGAAACAGTTGTTAGTTACCGTGGAGTGCTACTGCCCGAAATTGGTAGCACTCCACGGTAAATGAATCGTTTATAAATAAATAATAATATGTATATAAATTATAATGAAAATTTTAGTATTTACGGACAGCAGAGGAGAACATAAAAAAACATTTGAGACACAACATATATTTACAGAAAAGTTAAAGATTAGGTATGATGCCAGAGGACATCAAGTTACGTTAATGTTATGTCCATATTCATGGACAACTACATTAGATTTTATAGAGTGTATATATAATAAAACGTTTGATATCAATCAATATGATTTAGTAATTTTATATACTGGTATAGTTGATGCATCCCCTAGACCAATATCAAATTTTAATAATGTATATGATAATAAACAGGATGATATAGTAACTTATAGTAAATTAGTATCAAGAGATAGGAGTATTAAAAGAATTATTAACAATAAAAAAAAATTTATGGATAAAATTGTGCCACAAGAACTAGTAAAGAGACACCTAATGACAAATTATGATGTAATTTATTCTGGAGAAAGAACTAAAAGTTTTATTAGTCTAGAGATATACGAAAAAGTTATATTACCTTTTTTGAAAAGACATGATTCAAAAATTCTATTTATTAATTCTAATAGAATTGTTCCTGGGTGGGAAGGAAATTATTTAAGTGTAAATAAAGAAGGTAGACCAAAGAATATTTCTGTGATTGAAAGATATTCCTCATTAGCTACAGCAAAATTATCCAATGTAATTAATTTATTGAGCTGGACTAACGATGATGTTAAAAAATATACAGTAGATAATATGCATCTTACATTCTTAGGTTCAGAATATATTTATGCTAAAGTATGTGAATTTATAGACAAGCGCATAAAATAATAAACTACGCGATTTGTTTAAAAAAAATATATTAGTAAATTTATATATCGAATGAGTTTCAACTGGGAATTATATAGAAATTTAAATCCTGATTTGATTAGAGCAGGATTAAGAACAAAACAGGATTTTGAAAGACATTATGTAAATTATGGTATGAAAGAAGGGCGTAAAACAAGTCTTTTACCAAATAATTTTAACTGGATGATATATAGACAATTAAATCCAGATTTAATAAAAGCTGGTCTAAAGACAAAAGAACAGGTAGAGAGACATTATATATATTATGGTATAAAAGAAAAAAGAAAATATTCTGCTACACAGGTAATAAATAGTCCTAAACCAGTAACTAATCCTAAGCCAGTAACTAATCCTAAGCCAGTAAGTATTCCGTCAAATAAAATACTTTTTATTTTGGGTAATAATGTTAGTACAATTTTTAATAATTATGATTATATTAATATAATAAAAAATAATATTTCAGTAAAATTAAATTTATTTTCTTTAGAATCTTTAAAATTTTATAAAAAAGTAGTATTATTGGGATGTCCTACAAATAATAGTATTGTTTCGAATATAGTAAAAAACTGTAATAAAAATAAAATAGTATTATTTGATACAAATACTACAGATGTAAGTAATATATTCAAGAATATATTAAATACGTATATAAATAAATCTATAAATCATTGGAATAAAAATAAATGTATATCTAAATACTTTTCAGATGAAAAGAAATTAAATATGTTAAAAACATATAATATATCTTTATATATAACACCTAATAATAATTTGTATAAAAAAATTCAAGCAAACAGTGTTACAAATAATTTTAATGGTAAATTTATGGCTTTTATTTTAATACTGAAAAATAGACAAAAGCGCTTTGAAATGTTTATTAATTATTTAAAAAATTTAAAAGGATTTAATAATTATTGTGAATTAATAATAATTGAAGATAATAGCAATAATACAGTTAATTTAAGTCTATTAGGTAACATAAATTACAAATATTATTTAGTAAATACCGGTGTAGGTTGGTCAAGAACTAAATTAATAAATTATGGTCTTTCAAAAACAACCCTAAAATTATCATTATTTTGTGACATAGACTTTGTATTTGACCCTAACTTTTTATCAAATTTTACTAAAAATTTTAATACATTTAATTTTGATAGATTAGGATTATGTATTCCTGTTTTTGAGACACATACATCATTTAATAATAACAATGAAATCGTCAGAAGAGCAAATGATGGTTATGGTCATGTATTAATAGTATCAACAAATACTATTAAGAAATTAGGGGGGTTTGACGTTAATATAAATAATCATGGATTTGAAGAAAGAGAACTATGGTTAAGATGTTTAGTACACAATTATGAATTTTGTTTTATAAACGATTTATATAACGATATGTATGTTTTACATGTATCACATGATGAAATAACTCGAGGAACTAAAAATGATCAAAATGAATTAAAAAATATTGTAAACAAATTAAAAAATAATATTAATATACCATTTATTTATAACTTACCGACAATTAAAAAAGTGGAATGATTAGTTTTATTTATTTCAGTTCACAAAGTAAATACTCCTTAATTTTATTAATTGTAAAAAAACTTACTTTATTTACGGCTTCTATAGTATTTGAGCCATTATGACTACCAAATATATTACCACTATAGCTACGCAATTTATTTTCAATATGTAGTGGTTCCTTTTCAAATACATCAAATCCAACGGATTCAATATGGCCATTTTCTAATAGTTCTAGTACATCTTCTTCTTTTACTATAGGACCTCTAGCAACATTAATTATTCTCACGCCTCTATTGGCTAATATTATATTGCTTTTATTAATAAGATGGTGAGTGAATTTATTAAGGTTACATGTAGTAATAATATAATCGGCACCAGATACACATTCCTCTAAAGTAGCTAGGTGTACTTTTTGTAAATATTCATCAACTATAAGTTCTGAATTATAGTTACAGACTATTTTACCTTCTACGAAACTAAAACCAGGGTCACTTACATAAACATTCATATTAAATGCTAATAGTTTTCTAGCAGTACATCTACCGATATCACCAAAACCTACTAAACAAACCTTTTTACCGGTTAAACTATTACCACATGGTTTAGACCATGTACCACTCTTAACATTGTTATCTATGACGTGGAGTTTTCTAGAAAGGCATAGTAGATACCCAATAGCTACATCAGAAACTTCTTCACCAAATACACCAGGTACATTTGTGATTGGTATATTAAGGTCTTTACATGCGTTAAAGTCTACATTATCTACACCAACACCCCACTTTACAGCAGCACGTAATTTACCAGCTTTTCCTGCTTCAAATACTCTTCTAGTAGCAGGGTCATCACCAATAATCCAGCCATCATATTCAGGCAGTATTTGTATAAGTTCATCTTCACTCATAGTTTGGGTAAAGTTAGGACAATAGTAATCTAGACCTAGTTTTTTAAATTCAGAGTCATAGTTATTTATTTGTTTAATCATAGGAGGGCATGTAACAAGAATTTTAAACATTTTAGGTATAATTTAGAAATTAAAAATATAATTTATACCTAAAATGAAAATACATGCCATTGTTCCTATTAAACATACTTCTACTAGAGTACCTGGTAAGAATTTTAGAATGATGAATGGTAAGCCATTATACTATTGGATTATAAAAACACTATTGAGTGTAGATAGAATCGATAAAATAATTATAGATACAAACTCTGACTTTCTAAGGGGTGATATATGGAACTATTTTGATAAAAATAGTAAAATAGTACTTTACGATAGACCCGAACACTTATGGCCCGGAGACACTTCTACTAATGTATTATTAAAAAACATAATAACTGATATGAACCTAGATGCTGACTATTATTTACAAACACATGTTACAAATCCTCTACTAAAAAAAGAAACAATTGAATCCGCTATAAATACCTTTTTAGAAAAAAAGGACAATTATGACTCTCTTTTTAGCGCTAAAACATTGTACACTAGATTATATAATAAGGATGGAAAGGATATGAATCACAATAGAAAGGTATTAATACCTACACAAGATTTAGACCCAATTTATGACGAAAATTCATGTATCTATATATTTAGTAAAGATTCACTATTCAAGTTTGATGCTAGAATAGGTGACAATGCCCTAATATTTCCCATGAGTACATTAGAGTCACAAGATATAGATTGGGAAGATGATTTTATTATTACAGAGTTGATAATGAAACAATTTTATCTATAATTCGGTTAGAAATATAATATTATAGATAAAATATAATAAATGGATAAAAGAGTAGTATTAGTAACAGGGGCGAATGGTGGCATAGGTCAAGCTATATGTAAACATTTCAGAACAGAAGATTGGTTTGTAATAGGATTAGATATAACTATTAGTGAGGAAAGTCGTCTATTAATGGATAATTATTATATAGTAGACCTAACAAATAGTTTTGAGATACAGAATACTATGTTAAAGATTCAAAAGGAATATGGAAGATTAGATTGTATAGTAAATAATGCTGCTCTACAGATTTGTAAGCCAATCTGGGAAATGACTGAATATGAATGGGATAAAGTAATGAATTGTAATGTAAAGGCAGTGTTTTTGTTAGTAAAATATGGTTTAGAAATGTTAAAGGCGGTAAAGGGTAATATAATAAATATAGGTTCTGTACATTCTATGGCTAGTTCAGATAAGATAGCGGCATATGCTTGTTCTAAAAGTGCTATAGTAGGTTTAACTAGAAATTTAGCAATAGAGTTAGGGAAGTTTGGGATTCGCGTAAATTGTGTATCACCCGGTGCTATTAATACTAGTATGTTAATGGATGGTCTAAAGAGAAATACAGATGTACCATTTGAAGAAGTGTTGGATAGATTTAAGGGAAAGCATATATTAGGAGAAATAGGAGAGCCAGAAGAAATAGCGTCTATGGTGTATTACATATGTAATTCTTCAAAGTTTATGACCGGCGGAAATGTATTTGTAGATGGAGGAGTATTATCTAGACTAAGTACAGAATAGAACAGAGTTTTATAGAGTTTTATAGAGTTTTATATCGTCAATAAAATTAATTAAAAATCTAATTTTATAAACATAATGGAAAAACAAGGTTGGGTAGATGAAATTAATGGCTGGGAACTAACACAGGCATATCCACAGATTAATAAAGAATTAGTTGATAGAATACAAATAGATAGCAGTTTATTAGAGTATGATTATGATGCTATATTTGTATTAGCAGGAGGTATAAATGGTGATGGATTAGTACATCCATGGGTAGAAAGAAGACTATATGCGAGTTATTTATTTTATAAAAATAAGAGAACTAAAATAGTATGTTTAGGTGGAGGAAGTTATCATATACCAGCTATTTGTAATAAGGACGGATTTATAATTCATGAATCTACTGCTTGTGCTGAATATTTGATAAATTTAGGTATAGATAGTAAAGATGTTTATAAAGAATGGTCCTCATATGACACTATAGCAAATGGTTATTTTGGATTTACTAATCATATAATTCCAATGGGTTTAAAAAGGATATTAATTATTACATCAGATTTTCATATGGATAGGTCGAAAGAGATATTTGAATGGATAAATGGTTTATGTAATAATTTAGTAGTAATAAAATACTATAGGGTTACAGACGAAGGTTTAGATGATGAATTAATAAATATTAGAATAACTAGAGAACAACAAAGTTTAAATAATCTAAAAATTCATATACTACCGAAAATAGATACATTACAAAAACTACATAAATGGTTTTATGAAGAGCATAAAGCATATTGTTCAAATGCTCATACTATAAGAGAAACACTAGTTGATGAAAAGACCAAAAAAACATATTAATAAAAATACTTAATTGACATTATGTACCTTATAGTTCCAAAAATTAAGACACACCAAGGAGAAGATGTTTCAAAATTTTGAAAAAACTATAGGGATATAATATACGAAATATTATATATTCTATATTATAATGGTTAATACAAATAATGTAGCAAAACCAGTAGCTAAACCAGTAGCTAAACCAGAGGTTAAAGCAGAGGCTAAACCAGAAGCCAAACCAGAAGCCAAACCAGTAGCAAAACCAGTAGCAAAACCAGAGGTTAAACCAGTAGCTAAACCAGTAGCTAAACCAGTAGCTAAACCAGTAGCTAAACCAGTAGCTAAACCAGAAGCCAAACCAGGGGCTAAACCAGTAGCTAAACCAGTAGCTAAACCAGTAGCTAAACCAGTAGCTAAACCAGTAGCTAAACCAGTAGCTAAACCAGAGGCTAAACCAGAGGCTAAACCAGAGGCTAAACCAGAGGCTAAACCATTAGCTAAACCAGTAGCTAAACCAGAGGCTAAACCATTAGCTAAACCAGTAGCTAAACCAGTAGCTAAACCAGTAGCTAAACCAGTAGCCAAACCAGTAGCCAAACCAGGAGCTAAAAAAGAAAGCAGTATTATATATGAAAAAAATTTAGAAGAAGCAATAGCAATAGAATTATTAGGACAGAGAAACGTATTTATATATTGGGTTGGCAGAGAGTATACATTAATAAAAATTCTAAGAGATTTGATATATTTACACTCTAATAATGGTTCTGGCTATAAAATTACAATGATAACAGATAAGAATATACATAAATATATAAAAGATATACCGGATAATTTTCACAGTTTATGTCCGGCACACCAGGCAGACTTTGTAAGAGTAAGTGTAATATGTAATTATGGTGGGTTATGGTTAGATAGTGATACGATAGTATTAGACAAACTTGATAGTCTATTTGAAATAATAGATAAAAAGGATGGTTTTTTTATAAAGGAAAATAATAGATATTATTGTAATGGTGTATTTGGAAGTAAATCAAATACACAATTGATGTTACAGTGGAAAAATAAAATATATGATATAGTATTTAAAAAATCTAATTTAAAATGGTCTGAACTAGGAAGTGTAATATTAAATAAATTATCTGTCGACTATATGGGTGATTATGAAATATTTAATGGACTTGATAATATGTATCCTGTAAATTGGCCAGACTGTGTTAAACATTTTATAGATATGCCATATGATAACTATAAAAATATATTAAGAGATTATCAACCAATTTTGATATTAGTAAATTCTGTATATAAAAAACTAGATGATAAAACAGAGAAAGAAATATTAGAGGGAAATATGCCAATAAATTATTTTATTAATAAATCATATTGTAATATACCAATATCAATAAATAAATATGCAAGCAATTTTGGAGATTGTATATCAGATATATTATTTAGTTATTTATCTGACCACAATTTAAAAACGGTACCATTATTAAATGATAATACAAGTTATTTAACAACGGGTTCGCATCTAAGACTATGTACAGAGAATCAAATTATTATTGGTTCTGGATTTATATCAGATAATGATGATTTAGGAAAAGGAGATTGGAATAAATATACAAATATGGTATATAAAGTACCAAAAAAAATACTATCGGTAAGAGGAAAATTAACAAGAGATAAATTAGTAAAAATGGGTATAGAATGTCCTGAAAAATATGGAGACCCATTAATATTATTTCCATTATTATATAATCCAGTTGTCAATATTAAAAAGAAAATAGGAATAATTCCACATTATGTAGATAAAAACAGCAGTTTGTTAAAAAAATTAATATTAAAATTGGAAAAAAATAATATGTCTTATAAAATAATTAACATAAATACGGATGAAAATTATAACAAATTTATAGAAAATATAAAAAGTTGTGAATATATTATAAGTTCTTCTTTACATGGAATAATAATGGGTATAGTTTATTTTAAAAAGGTATTATATATGGAGTTTTCTGATAAAGTGATAGGTGGTATGTTTAAATTCAATGATTTTTTTAGTTCTTTGGATATAAAATACATAAAAAGTACTGATGATATATTAAAAAATTATATAGTAGTTAATAAGGATAATTTATGTAAGTTAGGAAAGGATATATTGGATACACTGCCGTTTGTATCAAATTATAAAAAGGATAAACTAAAAATATTATGGAATGAATATGTTAATTTTGAAGGATAAAAATATATAGTAATAATATATGAACCGAGTAAATCAAATAAGTCACTATACAGAATATAATAGATATCCGAATCATTTTGCGGAGATAAGAAAAAAGACCGGAGATTCTATAGATATTCTATCATTAGGATGTTCAACAGGGGAAGAGGTGAAAGCACTTAGTAATATATATTACAAGAGTAGTAGAATAACAGGATATGATATATGTGCTGAGATAATAGATAAATTAAATAAGGAGAATAAAGACACCAAAGTAAGGTATATAAAAGAATTAGATGAAAAGGTGTATGATTTAATAATGTGTATGTCAGTATTATGTAGATGGCCAGAGAGTATGGGTGAATATACAAAAAAGGAATATGATGAAATAGTAAGTGAGATAGATAAAAGGTTAAAAAAGGGAGGATATTTATGTATATATAACAGCAAGTATTTATTTGAAGAAACAGATGAATTTAAAAATTATAAAATGGTAAAAACGGAAGTAAAAGATTCTGGATTTGTCCAAAAATATAAAAAAACAGGAGAGAAAATAAAGGATTATCCATATTATTTATTTCAAAAAAACCAATAAAAAGTATAAAATAGTAATAGGATAAATGAAAATTATAAAAAATACTTAAAAAAAGAAAAAAAGAAGTATGAAAGTACTAGGTACAATAGGTAATGACCCAAGTGAAAATGTAAATAATAAAAATAATTAAAATGAAATAAATAAAAAGAGGATAGGAGAAGATGAAAAGTTGTGAAGGTATTTGTAAAAAGTATTAAAACCCGATTGGAATAATTACATAAATATACAAATGTAATAATTATAGTAACAAAGACTAGGAATAAGTAATTAGAAAAATAAAGTTATAAAATAGAAATTATGAAAAAATTCCAAAGAAAAGTAAGTAAAATAATAGAAATAAAAAGAGGATAGGAGAAGATGAAAAGTTGTGGAGGTATTTGAAAAAAGTAGTAAAAGTTATGTTGGAATAATTACATAAATATACAAATGTAATAATTCTAGTAACAAAGACTAGGAATAAG
>Ga0214919_10001541_pt1 | contig 37492 bp, 33 predicted proteins | sample LL1503_MetaG_FD_177994 | JGI IMG/M metagenome (GOLD analysis project Ga0214919, IMG submission 177994) | Freshwater microbial communities from Lake Lanier, Atlanta, Georgia, United States - LL-1503 | ecosystem: Environmental > Aquatic > Freshwater > Lake | place: USA: Georgia | collected...
CATTTCTAAGCCGTTGAGTTCGCGAGCGATTGCCTGAATTCCTTTTTCAATTTCTGATTCTTGTGACGCATCGTCAATTTCGCGTGCCATCTCATGCAATACTTCGGCGTCGTCAAGCTGACGAGCCAATCCATCAAAGATGTCAATATCGCTTTTGGTGTTGGCGTATTCGGCATTGAGCTTTTTCGCGAACTCTTGATCGTCCCACAGCCCAGGCTTCGATACCTCAATTTCGAGTTCACGGAAACGATCACGTTGAGCTTCAATCTTGAGATAGACCTTGGCCTCACCGAGTCGTCGACTCACATCCCTCAAATCATCTGTGAAATCGCGCATGACAGTCTCAGTTGGTGCCGTGGCACATCTTGAACTTTTTGCCCGAACCACAAGGGCACGGAGCGTTACGAGGGGTCTTTGACCACTCGTCGTTCACAACAGGCTGTTGCTTGACTAGCGCTGCCTGCTGTGGCATTTCGCCGGCACCCTGCACAGCACCCAGGCTGGTTGCGGAAGGGGCTTCAGATTTTGTCTGCTGAAGGTTTTGTACGACAGGCGCGGTCTCTTCATTTCGTACAACCTGTACATGCATGACGTACTTCACGAAGTCTTGAGCGATGCCTTTCATCATGGCACCAAACATTTCATAACCCTCGCGCTGCCATTCGGCCAACGGATCTTTTTGACCCATAGCGCGTAGGTTGATGCCCTCTTGTAAGTAGTCCATCTCTTCAAGATGTTCACGCCAACGTTGATCGATAATGCGCAGCATGACTTGTCGTTCAACGTCGCGCATCACTTCTGCTGTCAGTTCGGATTCGCGCTGTTCGTAGTAAGCAGTCGCATTTTCCATGACGACGTCGTACATCTTGTCGGTATTTGACGACCGCCCAAGCAAATCTGGGCTGAGGTCATTTGGCCAATAGGTCTTGAGTTCTTTCGTGAGACCTTCGAGATCCCATTCGTCGTCAGCCTCACTCACACAATGAGTTTCGATCAACGAATCAACAGCCTCAGCCATGTACTCGAGCGCAGCAACTTTCAGATCAACACCATCAAGAATTTGGTCACGGCGCATGTAAATAACTTTGCGCTGTTCGTTCATCACTTCGTCGTACTTCAAGACGTTCTTACGAATTTCGGCGTTACGAGTTTCAACAGTACTTTGGGCACGCTCAATAGCTTTCGTCACCATCTTGTGCTCAATTGCTTCGTCATCAGGTAATGCGCGCCCCATGACCCAGCTCAATGCACCAGTGGCAAATAGTCGCATGAGTTCATCGTCAAGACTCAAATAGAAGCGACTTGAACCTGGGTCACCTTGACGCCCTGCCCGTCCTCGCAACTGATTGTCGATACGACGACTCTCGTGACGTTCAGATCCGATCACATACAAGCCGCCAACTTCACGTACTTGATCACCTTCGGCTTTGCACTTCGCGGAAATGTCGGCCAAAAGTTCGGCGTAACGGGCTTGTGCAACCAATCGTGCCGCACGATATTCGTCAGGCATTTGATCAAGTGGAAGAGGCAGTGCAAATTCGTCGGTCAATGTGTCGGCAACATGGCCTTCACCAAGCACTGCTCGACGAGCCAATCCTTCGGGGTTGCCGCCAAGCAAAATGTCAACGCCACGACCGGCCATGTTGGTGGCAACGGTGACCGAACCAAGGCGTCCGGCCTGTGTCACGATTTCGGCTTCACGAGTGTGTTGCTTGGCGTTCAAAACCTCGTGCTTGACACCATTCTTTGCGAGAAGCCGTGATAAATGTTCACTCTTCTCGACGCTGACAGTTCCCACCAACACTGGCTGACCATTGGCATTTCGCTCAATGATGTCCGCAACGACTGCGTTGAACTTGGCATCTTCAGTTTTGAAAATTTGGTCAGGTGAATCAACGCGTACAACTGCACGGTTGGTCGGAATCGGCACCACCTGCAAGTCATAAGTATTCATGAGTTCGGCGGCTTCTGTTTGTGCCGTGCCGGTCATACCCGAGAGCTTGGTGTACATGCGGAAGTAGTTCTGCAATGTGATTGTGGCCAGCGTCTGGTTTTCTTCTTTGATCTTGACGCCTTCTTTGGCCTCAACTGCTTGGTGAATACCTTCACTCCAGCGACGACCTTCAAGAATACGTCCCGTGAATTCGTCGACGATTTTTACTTCGCCGCCTTGAATGATGTAATCCTTATCGCGGCGATACAACTCTTTGGCCTTCAGTGCCACCTGCAACTGATGGACAAGATTGCGCTGAACTTCGTCGTACAAGTTGTCGAGACCGAGTTCGGCTTCAACGCGTTCAATGCCGGCTTCAGTTGGCATGACAATGCGCTTATCTTCTTCTACTTCGTAATCAACGTCTCGCTTCAGAGCACGCACGATTGAAGCAAAGCGGTAGTAAAGATTGGCGGCATCGGCAACTCGTCCAGAGATGATGAGCGGCGTACGCGCCTCATCAATCAAAATTGAGTCAACTTCGTCAACGATTGCAAATGCGTGGCCACGCTGAACTTTGTTGAGCTTGGTTGGCGCCATGTTGTCGCGCAAATAGTCAAAACCAAATTCATTGTTTGTTCCGTACGTGATGTCGGCGGCATAGTCAACGCGCTTTTGCTCAGGACGTTCGCGCGAACCTGGAACTACAAGTCCGACATTGAGACCGAGCCAACGATGAACCCGTCCCATCCATTCAGAGTCACGGCGTGCCAAATAGTCGTTCACCGTAATGAGGTGCACGCCGTTACCCGACAAGCCATTGAGATATGCCGGCAAAGTAGAGACCAGGGTCTTTCCTTCACCCGTTTTCATTTCGGCCACCCAGCCGAAGTGCAGGGCAGCTCCGCCCATCAGTTGCACGTCGTAGTGCCGCTGACCAATGACTCGGTTTGCCCCTTCGCGCACGACGGCGAATGCTTCGATGAGAAGATCATCAAGGGTTTCGCCCCGCTCAAGTCGAGTGCGGAATTCCACGGTCTTGCCACGCAACGCGTCGTCAGACAATGACCGAATAGATGACTCAAGGGCGTTGATGTCAGGAACGAGACCCTCGAGGGCCTTCAGTTTCTTGCCTTCACCGGCCCGCAGGATGCGATCGAGGATTCCCATGCAGGTATAGAGCCTACAGGCGGTATTTGCGAGCCTCAGGGTCGCCCAAAGTTCATTTGCAACAATGATGCAAGAAAGCAAGTCGACGGGCAGAATTGACCCGTGCCCGAGCCTGCCGAAACGCCCCTCAACCCGCCACACCAACCAGGTCGGCAAATCGACGCCGTCATTTTCGATTTTGGCGGAGTTTTAGCGAGCAATGGCCGACCGACCGACGTCGCCAAACGCTTCCCGAACGATCCGGCGGACAAAGTCATGAAAGTCATGATGGGCGAATACGGCCAAGATACCGATCACCCCTGGCATCGCCTAGAACGCGGCGAAATCAGCATGCTTGAGTATCGCGAACAGCTAGCTCCATTGGTTCTTGAGGCGGGCTTACAGCCAACTGCCAGTTCGTTAGACACACCTACCCCAATGACCTCGGATTCAAAAAGCCCGTCAATCATAGGCTTCGCGTTTCAACCCAATCAATTGGTTGTCGAACTCGTTCATGAACTCAAAGCCTCCGGATTTCGCTTAGGTGTTTTAACCAACAACGTGCGCGAATTGCGTCAAGCCTGGTGGCCAATGCTCGATTTCGCCAATATTTTTGATGATGTGGTCGACAGCCACGAAGTTGGAATGCGCAAACCCAATCGCGCCATTTACGAACTCACGCTGAATCGACTCGGTGTTGAAGCCCATCGGGCCGCATTTCTTGACGATGCCCAAAGCAACGTTGATGCTGCTTCTGCGGTAGGCATCCACGGGATTTGGGTAGATATTGACCCGACGCAGGCAGTTCAGCGCGTTAGGCAACTCGCGAATTTGTAGAACGATTACGGGGCGTTGCTGCGACGGCCAGTAAACACACCTCGCTAGCTCCAGCTAAATCAAGCGCATGGGCAGCAGCTCGCAAAGTGCTTCCCGTTGTCACGACATCGTCGATCACAAGCACTCGACACGGACGGCGTAATGGACGAGCTCGAAACATTGGCCCATTCAGACGTTCTTGCCTATTGCGGCCAGTTTGCGGTGCACTGCGATCGCGAAACAGCAATCGTCGGCAACGCAGTCCGAGGCGCCCTGCGACTGCCTTGGCTAACAATTCTGATTGGTCATAGCCCCGCTGTCTTTGGCGCACCACCGATGTCGGCGCCCAAGTCACAACATCAAATATTGGAGCATCGGGATCAGCGAGAATCGAGGTCACGAGTCGGTCGGCAAGATCTGAGACGACCCGTCGCTGATTTCGATATTTCAGGCTTCTAATCAAGTCCTGAGTTTCACCGCACAAATCGGCAGTCGCCTGAACTGGACGATTCGTCCAAACTATCGACGATGTACATGATGGACAGGTTCGAGGTGACCCCATTGAGCCGGCAGCATCGGAGTAAGACGGGCGAAAGATTTTCAAACACTGTGAGCAACGCAAAGCACTAAACATGAATCCAGCAAACCAGATGGGTATGGCAAAGTCCTTTGGAGTTATATCTCACAATCTGAGCCAACGTATTTTTATCCAATACGGAAGTCACTAATTGTGTAGAGTTGTGTTCCTTATGGCTGTTAAGACTTTACAAACAGTAGAAAATGCTCTCGCTGTCCTTGAGGTTGTTGCCGAGTTGCAACCCATCGGCGTCTCCGCTCTCGCACGCCATATGAACATGGATAAGAACACCGCTCAACGCATTCTGATTACCCTCGGAGCAAGTGGCTACATCCAAAAACAAACTCATGGAGCTGCGTGGGAGTTAACCCCACGTGTTTTGACTTTGTCGAATCGGGTCGCTGTCAATTTGCGTAAAACTGCGCATCAGCAACTTCAAGAACTTTCCGAAGCAATTGGCGAAACTGCGCTTTTATGGCAATTCACCCATGCAGGAAGCACTTTGTTTGCGACACTACTTGACAAAGTTGATAGTAAACACAACGTCAAAATTACGATGGAAGTTGGCAAGCAGGTGCAGTTTCGGCCCGACAATGCCAATACCGAAATTGTTAACGATTTAATTCGGCGTTTTCCTACCGGTGAATCTTCGTGGCTTGGATCGGCAAATGACGATCATCCCAGGTACTTTCAAATTAATCCTGGCCACCCGAGTTCAATCGGAATCGGCAGCGTGATCTACGACGGCCCTGCTCTGCCAATTGCGATGGTCTCGGTTGTCGGCCCGAGAGATCGCATTTCCCCCGATTGTTACAAGGTCATGGGTGAAAAGACTGCAGCGGCAGCGCGAATTCTGAGCGGTATTTAACTATCGCCGTAGATCGCTGGCGAGTCGCATTTCAAACCTTGGCAAAATCAATTGCACAAGTGGACCGATTCCGAACATAAAAATCATTGTTCCGATTCCGATTGAACCACCTAAGAAGAGTCCGGCGACCATCACCGTGACTTCAACGACAGTTCGTGCTACCCGAATACTGATCTGACGTCCCTTGATTGAATACTTAGACAAGCCCAGCATCAAACCATCACGTGGCCCCGATCCAAGACCGGCACCGATATACAAAGCAGATCCGAGACCAATCACTAGGACTCCGGCAACCACCATCAGTGCACGAATGACCAGTTGATCTGGTTCACCGATCAATGGCTTGGTCAGATTGACAACAAACCCAATTTCTAATGCGTTAAGAATTGTGCCAACTCCAGGACGTTGCCGTAACGGAATCCACAACAACAAAAGCAAAAGTCCCACTCCTTCAATCACGAGACCGATTGAAATGTCGAACTTCTCAGATAGTCCCTTATGAAAAATATCCCACGGTGCCAGTCCAAGATTGGCCCGCAAAAACAGGGTGATTCCGAAACCGAAAAAAGCTAGCCCAGTGATGCACCGGGCTAGCTTTTCTGAGTACAACTTTGACATCAGTAGCGGTAACGCTCGGGCTTGAATGGTCCCGAAGGAGCGATACCCAAGTAGTCGGCTTGCTCATCGGTCAACTTAGTCAACTTGGCACCGAGTGCACCCAAGTGCAATGACGCAACTTTTTCGTCAAGATGCTTCGGCAACACATACACGCCAAGTGGATATGCCGTGAGATTAGTGAACAACTCGATTTGCGCAATGACTTGGTTCGAGAATGAACAACTCATCACGAAACTCGGGTGGCCAGTTGCGCAACCGAGGTTGACCAAACGTCCCTCGGCCAACACAATGATCGCGTGACCATCGGGGAATGACCACAAGTCGGTTCCGGGCTTCAATTCATCACGAGTTGCGCCGCTTCGTGCCAATCCGGCCATATCAATTTCGGAGTCAAAGTGGCCGATGTTGCACACAATTGCGTTGTGCTTCATCTTGAGCATGTGCTCAATCGTGATGATGTGATCGTTGCCAGTTGCCGAAACAAAAATGTCAACTTCACCAATGATGTCTTCGAGGGTGGTGACTTGGTAACCCTCCATCGCTGCCTGCAAAGCATTGATGGGGTCGACCTCAGTCACGATGACTCGAGCACCTTGGCCACGCAACGCTTGCGCACAACCCTTACCTACATCTCCGTAACCACAAACAACTGCAATCTTGCCGGCAATCATGACGTCGGTTGCACGGCAGATTGCATCAATCAACGAGTGACGACATCCGTACAAGTTGTCGAACTTCGACTTGGTTACTGAGTCGTTCACGTTGATCGCGGGGAACAACAACTCATTGCGCTCGGCCATCTTGTACAAGCGCATCACGCCAGTTGTCGTTTCTTCGGTGACACCCTTGATATCTGCAGCCATACGCGTCCACTTAGTTGGATCGGTCTTGAGACCGCGCTGCAATAGACCAAGAACAATCGCCAACTCAGCGTTTGATGCAGTCGTCGGATCGGGAACTTCGCCCGACTTCTCGTACTCAACACCCTTGTGCAACAACAATGTGGCGTCGCCGCCATCATCAAGAATCATGTTTGGACCGTCGCCATCGGGCCACGTCATCATCTGTTCGGTGCACCACCAGTACTCTTCGAGAGTCTCGCCCTTCCAAGCAAATACCGGCACACCCGACGGGTTGTCAACAGTTCCATTTGGGCCAACGGCGATTGCTGCTGCGGCGTGATCTTGTGTCGAGAAAATATTGCATGATGCCCAACGAACTTCGGCGCCGAGTTCAACCAAAGTCTCAATCAGCACAGCAGTCTGAATGGTCATGTGCAACGAACCCGAGATTCGTGCACCCTTAAGTGGCTTAGTAACACCGTATTCTTTTCGCAAAGCACGAAGGCCAGGCATTTCATGTTCGGCTAGGTGGATTTCTTTGCGGCCAAATGGGGCCATCGATAGATCGGCGACGCGAAAGTCTTTGCGATCAGCAAATGATGTGGACATGGGTGGGCTCCTTATGAGGTCATTGACATGATGTGCATTACACGGGGTTGCGCAAACAACGATGTCAACCAAGGGTCGCATCTTGTCTTGCACTATCCCGGGCCGGGGCCTGCTGGCACCGATCTGTCAGCCCGATGTCACGAGTGTAGACCGCTTAAAGTCGGCCTTTGTGACACTGTCGCCAATGACACGCCTAATTCAGCGTCCGGTGGTCTTGACTCCGCCAGCAGCAATCTTGGCCATGATGCGCTCATGTTCGCCCGATGAAACTATTTCGGACTCATCGACCAGCATCACAGCGATACCGTCACGAATACTGTACCGACGCTGCAAACGCGGGTTGTACAGAGAATCCTCATCATCAAGCATGTACAAAACACCTTTATCAACGGGACACGCTAAGACATTTGCTAATTCTGGATCGATAGGCATGACAACTCCTTGTTTCAGATTGAGGTTATAGCAGCGAGCAACTCGGCTACACGGTTATCGCATTCATCACGATCGGGAGCTTCAAGGTTGAGGCGCAAAAGTGGTTCAGTATTCGACGGACGCAAGTTGAACCACCAGGGGCCGCAATCAACCGTGAGACCATCAAGACGATCTTGCGGGAACGGAGCGAATCTCTTGGAAACCGACTCGATCACAACACCAGGGTCGTCCACCTGAGTATTGATTTCACCACTAGACGAGTAGCGCTCGTACGAACGACGAATTTCACTCAGCGGTTCTCCGACACGACTCATTTCCTCAAGCATCAACATCGTGGCGATCAGCCCGCTGTCGGCACGGTAGTTGTCTTTGAAGTAATAGTGAGCCGAATGCTCTCCCCCAAAGACTGCTCCAGTTTCGGCCATCATTTGCTTAATAAACGAATGCCCCACCTTGGTCCGCACTGGTGCTCCACCATGTTCGCGAATTACTTCGGGGACAGCACGACTGCAAATGAGATTGTGCAAAATCGTGGCACCGGGGCTTTTGCGCAACATGCTTGTTGCCAACACTCCGGTAGTGGTTGAGCCTGAAAGCCCACGACCAAGTTCGTCAGTCACGAATACTCGATCGGCATCTCCGTCAAAAGCTAAACCAATGTCGAATCCACCAGAAGCAACACGAGCCTGAAGATCACGTTGATTCGCTGCCTGCAAAGGATCAGCAGGATGATTCGGGAAAGTCCCGTCAAGTTCGCCGTACATAACTTCGAGTTCAAGACGCGGCAACCGTTCAAACACAGCTGGTACAACGAGTCCACCCATTCCATTTGCGGTGTCAGCAACAACACGCATCGGCCGAATCGTGGCTGGATCGATGAAAGACACGACGTGATCGACAAACGCTGAAAGCAAATCACGCTCGGTGGTTCGGCCAGCACGCGCTGCCGGTACAGGTTTGAGACCGTCAAGAATCTTCTGGGCGATGTCTTTGACTTCGGCAAGACCAGTGTCGACGCCAACCGGTCGCGCTCCCGACAAACACAACTTAATTCCGTTGTATTGAGCTGGGTTGTGCGATGCAGTAAACATCGCACCAGGTGCGTCAAGCTTGCCAGCTGCGAAATACAACAGGTCAGTTGAAGCAAGACCAATGTCTATGACATCGACACCTTGTTCCATCAATCCTTGCGCAAATGCCGCCACCAATTCTGGTCCAGTAGGTCGCATATCTCGCGCCACGATCGCCACGCTGGTCTTGGTGAATTGTGCAAATCCAACACCCAAGGCGTACGCCACTTCAGCGTCAAACTGATCCGGAACCGTTCCGCGAACGTCGTAGGCCTTGACGATCTGATCGAGTGAAAATTTTGATGACATGACGGGCTGAACCCTATCGCTGACTGTTCAAGCCCCGTAGGGATTGAAAGGTTTCCCCTGCTCAGAGATCTACCAAGACCTCTTCGGGACGCCGATCTTGACGCCACATCACGAACAGACCGATGAACCCAATTATCGTTAACAAGTAGGCAAAACGGTCCACCGTGCTGACCTTGAAATGCATTGAAACATGAGTTGAAGTCGGTACGACAACCATCATGTTCGGAGCAACTCGATACGGACCTTCTGCTCCAGACACTTGCCAGTTCGGAAAATAACTCACCCGAACCAAAACGGGAACACCAACCTTGTCAACTGAAAACGACACTGAGTCCTCGCCGATTTTGACATCAGAAACAACTGCTGGTTGAACTTTGCTCGGCACGATCTGTTGCCTTGGCTTCACGACATCAACTTTTCGTGAGTCAGATCCTGGTTCGCCTTCACGTACCGACATATCGACCGCCACATCGATGCGTTGCCACTCCTTTGGACCACCCGCTGCCGGCAAGGCGTCCCATTCACTTCGATTTTGTAACCAACTCGTACCGAGCTCAAGCCAACGTTCTCGCAAGTCACCTGATCGTTCATTTACCACGACTGGCAATGTGTCGAGCGGAACAACAATGTCGGCATTACCAACCGCATAGATATGCCATGGACCACTTGTTTCAAGAGCCGTGAGTCCTTCATCATTCGCTACCACTTCATCGGCTTTCGCAATCGCTTCGGGAGTCACTGCCATGTAGTAACTAATTCCCAGTTCTTGCATGTACGACACGCCTACAGCAGCATTGTTATTGACATACCGCAGTTCACGCACTGGGTTCGACGATTGCTTTGACATCGCTCCAGCTGCCAAGAAGTGATACGGCGTCGTCCCTGCGGCCTCAAAGAACAGACCTTCGCTCGACCCGATGCAACCATCAGTCCAGAAGGGCAACAACATCAAGGCCATCGTTGTTCCGTACTTGTCATTTCCGCCAAAGTTCTCCCACAAAGCCCGACCGCATCCACGCTTTTCACCGATGTTCTTCATGGTTTGAATCACGCCGTAGTACTCGCCATATGACGACCGACCTTCGTAACCCGAAAAGTTCCATCGTGCCCAACCATCAACAAAACCTTTGCTGGAGGCTTTTCCTTCAAACGGACCCCATGTGTATTCGGCTCCTTGGCCTTCATCTTTCACATGACCAAATGGAAGTACTTGAAAACGGAAACCAAGAACAATCAGCACAATAAATGCCGAAACAATCGCTGTGATCGTTCGAGCATTGAACATGTGCGTCTTCGCTTGCGAGTTTTCCACAAACACTTCCAATTTCTGAGCCGATCGTTCGTGTTGCGCATAACGCACAATGAAACTAACGAGCTCAATGACACCAATACCCGCGAGTAAGTAGCGGCACATGTTGAACATCGGCAATAGACGTGGGTTCCACAACAACCCGATGATCGGCAAGCTGTCATTGAATAGATAGACGAATGCTGCGAACACAAGTGCAGTCACACCAAGCCAAATGCCTGCCACATTCCGTTTGACGATCATGGCTGCAAATCCGATTATCGCAAAAGTCAATACAAAGACATTCCAAAATGGCGGCAGCGCAAAGAACATGCCCCAATATGAAGTAAATGACCCATTGCCTGGTTCACCCTTGTATTTCATATCGGTCATGTATGCATGGTTCAACAAGAAAGGCCCAACCCAAAATGCTGAAAGTAAAATTCCTGTTCCTGCAGTAGTAATGAACCAGCGAACTTTCGCTTTATCCAGCCACAGGAGCGCCATCAGCACCAGGCCAACAACGACATAAATTGCCACGATCCCATGGCATAAAACAGCAAGTGCCATAAAGACCGCAGCCTTGACGCGGTGTTTGCCAGTTTGTAATCCATTGGCAAAAAATCCAAATGCCAACATGGCGAATGACAGCGCTACAGAGAACGAATATTCGCCAGCCATTGTTGAAGCGACATTGCCACCGTAAATCGTGTAGCTCTCATCAAGTAGATACACCAATCCAACCATCGCGAACAGTTCAGGAATTGGGAAAGCAAATTTTGCCAGTCGACCAAAGGCCCAACAACAAGCGGGCAATGTCACGACGCCTGCCACTGCAACAATTTTGAAAGCAACACCGTACGGAAATATGAAGTTCAAAATGACGATGAATAACGCCGGCACCACCATGTAGAAGCGGTAAATCGGAAATCCGGAATACCAATCCATGGACCATCCATTGAGCTTCCAAGGTAGGAGGTGATCACGCAAATACGCTGGACCCCACACGTGGGCACCCATGTCGCCACCAGTAGGCGTAGTGTCCTTAAAGACCAATGATGGTTGCACCACCTTGATGGCAATGATCGTGCTAATACCAACTAGTGCAACACGAATCCAAAACGTGATGAGACGCTCTCGTTCCCAACCATTAAATGGGTTACGACGAAAAGGATTTCCGCGATCGTCTGATGCTTCTTGCGTCGGACTGTTTGGCTCCGCTTCATTGGCCATCGTGTCTAGCGCAGACACCTCTACCTCAAGATCATCCATATAGAGATCTATCTTGCCACCTCAGCCCTACCGAGATGCCAGCAACAGCCCAGTTGCGTTAAAGGCGATATGGGCCCATACCGACATCCCGAGACGGCCGGTACGTTGAAAACAGATTCCCAAAACGAGCGCAAAGGCAAAAAGTCCGGGAAGTTCAACTGGCTGTAAGTGAATCAGCGCAAACCAAGTTGCCGCAATAATGAGAGCCATCCAATCGTTGAGGCGACTTTGTAAGGCCTGCAGAATTAATCCGCGGTACACCAATTCTTCAATAATGGGCGCTCCAAGAGCAACCACAAGTACGAGAACAACGATCCATGCGCCATGCGCCTTATCCCAAAGTTCTCGGGCACGCTGTTCGATCTCTTGAGTCGAGAAAGTCGTGGGCCAAATACGTTGTAACGGCCAATAGACAGCTGGAACCAAAAGCAATTGACTTGCGACGCCTAGTGGCAACCCCGCAAGGTCAATCCAGCGCGTCCGAACTTTGTAGTCATTTTGAAAATCACCTTGACCCCAGCGTCGGCTCACAAATATGAGCATGGCGACGAACGGGATCCATAAACAAAGTATGGACAAAACCGTCATTGATATCGGCCAGGTATCCGATTTCTCGCCACCGTGACCCATCAGTGAAATCAATACGCCTTGTAACGGCAATGCCGCAACATAAGCCAAGAGCCAAGCAAAAGCCGCAACGCCAACCGTAAAGCGGGTGGCGTTCGTCGCCGGATGAGATCGCGTCATTGACTGAGCTAGCCGGCCAGGCGATGCACGAAAGGAAGGACTTCGGCCCGACGCCGATCATCAAGAGTCCAACCGTTCGGTGGGGCAAAACGCTGCCAATGCTTGTCACACAACTCGTAGACGTGCATATCTCGTTCTTCTTGGACATGGTTAATCCAAATCACCGATGTGTTGTACTGAAACGTCAAAGAAATGTGGGCGGTTTCCCGACAACCACTACGAGTGCACGAACGCATCCCAAAAAGGTATGGGATTTACCGATGTCATTGGTGGATAGGACTGACTCAGACGAGTTGCGGTCACCTCGCCAACTGTGACTTCTAAAGTACGAAGACACCCAAACAGCGCTGTCCCGACCCACCGAGTGTCGCCGCACGGTCGTATCATGGCGGAATGAGCGAGTCCACTCCTCCCCCTCCCCCGCCATCACCCGCGCCACCGTCGAGCAATAACCCCAATCGCAAATTGGGTCGCTCACAGTCGCCCAAGGATGCCCCAAATCCCGACGGGAAACCGGCGGGACGTCCATCGATGCCGAAGTGGTCACCATGGGTACTACTTGGTCTGATTTTGGTGCTCATTTTTGGACCACAGCTTCTCCCCGGCCCTGACCGTGAAAAATTGGGATTTGAAGAGTTCATCACCCAAGTCACGAGCGGCAAAGTTGATGAAGTCAAACTCAATAACTCAACGCTCACCATCACCGGAACATTCACCGACGGCAGTTCTTTCTCGACAACTGCTCCTCCAGGATTTCCTAACGAGAGCGACCGAGAACTTCTCCGTACCCAGGGCGTCGATTTCAAGCCAAGCACTCCACAATCAAATTGGGTGATGAACCTCATTCCACTTCTCTTGCCCTTCATTTTGGTCATGGGATTTTTGATGTGGATGAATAAGCGCGCTTCAGGGCAAATGGGCAACATGATGTCAATCGGACGTAGCCGAGCTAAGGCGTACAACGCCGATCGCCCCTCGACAACATTCGCCGACATCGCTGGATACGAAGGTGTCAAAACTGAAATCAAAGAAGTCGTTGATTTCTTGCGCATGCCCGAACGCTTCAAAGAAATTGGTGCCAAGGTTCCCAAGGGAATGCTGCTTGTGGGTCCTCCGGGAACTGGCAAGACGTTATTTGCCCGCGCCGTAGCCGGCGAAGCAGGTGTTGGCTTCTTATCCGTCACCGGATCTGACTTCATGGAAATGTTCGTTGGCGTTGGAGCGAGTCGTGTCCGTGACTTATTCCAACAGGCTCGCAAGATGGGTAAAGCCATTATCTTCATTGACGAGATTGACTCAATTGGTCGCAAACGTGGTGCTGGTCTTGGCGGAGGTCACGACGAGCGGGAGCAAACGTTGAACCAAATGCTCTCCGAAATGGACGGGTTCGAAACTTCAGAAGGCATCGTCATCTTGGCGGCCACAAACCGTCCCGATGTACTCGACCCCGCCCTACTCCGTCCAGGCCGTTTCGATCGACAAATTGTTGTTCCGCTTCCCGAGTTTGAAGAGCGAGCCGCAATCTTGCGCGTGCACAGTCGCGATAAGCGCATGGGACCCGATGTTGACCTCGACACGATGGCGAAGGGAACTCCTGGCATGAGTGGCGCCGACCTCGCAAACTTAGTGAACGAGGCAGCGTTGTTCGCTGTTCGTCGAGCGAGTGCTCAAATTGAACGCATCGACTTTGAGTCGGCACGAGATCGCATCATGATGGGCGCCCGTCGTGACTCGTTGATCTTGACCGCTGAAGAAAAACGCGTCACCGCTTACCACGAAGGTGGCCACGCAATTTTGGCAACGGTGTTGCCGCACGGAGATGCATTACACAAAGTCACTATCCTTCCTCGCGGTATGGCACTCGGGGTCACGCAAACGCTTCCCGAAGAACGTCACAGTTTCTCCAAGGACTACATCCTTGATCGCATCTGTATGGCGCTTGGCGGTCGCGTTGCCGAAGATCTCGTTTTCCAGCAGCAAACGACTGGTGCTTCAAATGACCTCGAAGTAGTCACTGGCCTTGCTCGTCGCATGGTCCGCGAATGGGGAATGAGTGACAAGGTCGGCCCGATGGCTTGGCACAATCAACAAAATGTCTTCCTTGGTGAAGACCTCATGACTGGTGGTCGCGAATACAGCGATGACACCGCTCGTTTAATGGATGAGGAAATCAACTCCATTTTGCGCAAACAAGAAGTCCGGGCTATCGAACTACTGACCAAGCACCGCATCGGCCTTGATCTCGTTGCTCAAGCTCTGCTTGAAAAAGAAACGATTGATGGAGATCTTGTCAATGCCCTAGTTCAACAAGGGCTTGATGGAACGCCACAGTCTCCCGTGAGTGTCAACGAATAATTACAGCAACTGAAATTATTGCTGGTCACGAACCGAAGCGATACCAGCCCATAAATCTGTTGCACTCACTGGTCCAAGAAATGACTTGTGGACGACACCGCGAATATCACTAACGACTACCGTCGGAACTGCCTCGATGTTGTACTTGCGATGTAATTCCTTTTTGTCAGAATATTCGATTTCAACAACTGCGACATTCTTGCTTGCCACAACTTGAGCCTTGGCCAACATGTCGGCGCATGCATGACAGGTCGCTGAAGTAAACACTGCGATCATCCACTCATGTTGGGAAATCGGAAAATCAGTTCGGTCAATCTGCACCGGAGCAGAAAAAATCTTTTGGGTTGGAACATCAACAATGCTCTTTTGACGAATGAACTTTGCAGCGACTACCACGAAGACACCAATAACTAAAGCAATAAGCGCACTTATCACGTTGCTGACATTTCAGGAATAGCCATTGATCCACTTCGCCCACGCAATGTAGGAGTTCGTTCAAGGCGCCGTTCAACCAGTATCAACTGATTACTCTCAACTTCCAACTCTCGACCAAATGACAATGGGTCAACTAAGTCAATGGAAATCAAACCGTTGGCCGCAATCGGGATATCGCTCAGACCTGCAACAGGTTCTTCGCCACCTGGTCCCACCGAATAAACGGTGACAACTCCATCAGTCGGTGATGTATTGAGGACAATTAACACATCTTCAATAGCAATCGTTGTTGAAGTGGGAACACTCCACCGCGTGGATTGATAACCGCGTTGGACCCCGAGCACTGCGGTCGTGGCTACGCTCGAACCAGCTGGCTTCGTCAGAATGCGTTCAACGACTAATTGCGCACCTGACTGACCACTGACTGCGCCCCCGTGAAGTCCATCGGGTAGCCCAACAATGGCCGAAACATCAAATGGCACGACGTCATGAGCAGGGATTGTCAGAGTTGTCGGTTGTGTTGATGCACCGGCAGGGTCGAGGCCAAGAATCACTACATCTGCCAATGCATCTTGATCTGTTGGGTTAAAGATCATGTACGTTTCAGAAATACCTGCACCCTTTTCCCCATCTGCAAACCACCACTGATCTGATGTAGATGGGCTCCCTAATGTCAAGACATGGCCGAGACGCCCGGCGCCTAAGTAGTGCTGGTCCTTTGCTGCGACGATTCGACCAGATGTTGCGACAACACTGATCGCCAAAATCTCTTCATCCCGAAATCCAGATTCGGGGATATTCAAAACTCGAATCGATTGAGCGGGAATAACAAATCCTTGAAGATTCGTAGGCGTACGTTGACCACTTTTTGTTGCTACGGCAATATTGACAATTGCTGGAGACAAATACGGATTTGTCAAGATCAATCGCAAGTCTGATGAATCAGCCGAAAATCCATCAGCGAAATACCACTGATCAGATGTTCGATTCGAACAAGGAGAAACTGCCACACCAGCGGGATGCACTGCTCGCTGTTCGACACTGGCAGCCGAATCATTGAGTTCTACATAGGCACTTGCATACGTAGCAGAAACCAATGAGTCAATGTCTATAACCAATTGCGAGCGCGGAATTGCATTTATGGCTTGAGTGATTGGTGCTTGATCATTCGTCAAAATGGTCAATAAACCCGTCACTGGAGTTTCGAGTGGATTAGAGATGACGACTTCGCCACCATAGATGCCATTTTCGCTTCTCCCGGCCGCCGACGTACCTGCGCAAAACCACGTATTCGTCACCGATTGGTCATTGGCAAAAATCGCTGGAGTACCTGGAAAAAACGAACTGGAAAACACGGCATTGTTGGTATTTCCCGAAGTTCCTGAAAAATTGATTGCTAGCCCTATAACTAAAAAGAGAACGACGAATAACCCGACTCGCCGCTTCATGATTCAACCGTTCCTGAAACTTCGTCCAACAAATACACAATTGGTGGCATCTCGCTTACATCAAACTTTTTGCGTGACCGACGACGATGCCAGTCTGGTTGCAAGATCCCAATGACAACTATGGCCCACAACAACACCTGCATGATGACCCACAAATAGCGACTCAGTGGGTTGGAGTAATTTAACTGTGCAGTTCCCCCAACGCCTGTTTCGTAATGCATCACTGTTCCAAATGATGCTTGGGGCTTAATGGACTGACCGTCAATTGACAAAGTCCATCGAGAATCAAAGGGAACTCCCATGTGGAATCGACCAGAGGGCAATTTTTGTGTCGGACTTGACCAACTTGTCACTCCATTCAATGCAGATATCGAACCAGTCAGCTCGGTAGCCACCAATGCCTCAGATCCACCTTCACTACTTTGTTGTGCGGCCGCGGTACTGAGCATGCCCGTCAGTGGTATCCACTGCGAATTCTCAAAAATCACCATGCTTGACGGGCCATAGACGCTGTGTAAATCCAACTGCTCAGCAAAGGCTTCACGAAGACCAAACGGCAAGGGCAGAGGTGAATCGCTTGTTGAATGAACTCGATCAAGTAACGGAATGACGATGTAACGGATGCCGAGCGGAGCCATCAATCTTCCGACTCGGTTCGTGGATCCCATCGCAACGGCGTCCAGCAAAGGCCGAAGTAAATCATTGGCATCATCAGCCATCGATGCCACCTGGTTCAACATGGTCATATCGCCGTTTTGTGCAATGGCGTAAGTCAGACCATCGCGATAAAGATGTTGATCAGAAGTCACCAAACGAGGATCACCAATCATGAGAACTCGATAATCACCTTGACTCGTATCGCCGAGTAATTCTTTCATTTGTTGAGCCAAAGTCGTTGACGGCTGTTGCCACCGACCATTTGATGATGTGGCAACAACAGGTAACAAACCAAGCGGAAGAGTAACGAGCGACAAAAGCGCCAATGGTTGACGCCAACCAAAGCGTCCACCGCGGACATCAATACCAAACGCCATCACAATAATGGCTGCACCAATAGCTAGACAACTCGCAACTGGCGCTAACAAAATTCCAGTTTCAGGAAGGCGGATAGGAAGGTGGTGGCCGGAATTCAATAAAGCCAGTGCAACAGCAACTACTGACAAAATCGCCGCTCGAGAAGCCCAGATAAATCGCGAGTTCTTTGACACTAAAGGCGCTACGAGCAAAGGCACATACAAGAGCACAATGAGTCCCCCGAATGTCGCTGGACCAATACCGAATCGTAAGACGTCCCACAATCCAAGACTTTCTGCGGTATGAGTCGGCGTTCCGACGATTGCACTCCATCCATCATGAGATAAGTAGCGAGTGATCCACGGCATGTTGAGAACAACTGCAGCTGCTGTTGCACTGATGGCTCCCGCGAAACCCAAACCGGCTGCCCTCGTCGAACCGCCCGAAATCGCCGCAGTCAGTAGCCACAGAAAGGCACTCATTAAGACAACGAGGACCACACTTGGACTAAATGCCAGCGTCACTCCAAAGAGCAATGAGAGTTTGGCTGCAAGGCGAATTCGCTGTTTGGTTGAGGGGTGATCGACAACGTCGCCTGGCTCATCATCAACAACTGAACGACCGATACCACCAAATGATCGAATAAGATGCAATGCCCAAGGGACTACTGCATATGCAATCAGTACTTGATGTCTCCCGCTTGCAACTGCCGCATAAGGAAGAGGAACCGCTGCATAAGCAATGACTCCGACAATCCTGGCGCGTTCATTGGCAACCACGGCGCACAATGCTGAGACACCTAACCATCCCACAGGAATCAACCCGATGGTGATCAGGGTATGCAGAAGTCCCATGTGCCCAAGAGTGATCAGTCCTCCAAGAGCTACGAGGCCAATGCTCGTCGGTTGAGCGGTTGTACTCCCTAGATCTTGTGCCCACCAACCACTCACATATTGGTGCAACAAGTCGCGCGGTGACGCAGGTAACGGCAATAACTCACCCACTGAATGAACGCCGTTACTCCACAATTGGCGACCACCGAGGAACAAGATGGCGGCAAGTCCTCCCCATACTGCGATCACCCAAGGGTTGCGCTCACGCGACATATTTCCCGGAGTTCTCAGGCTCATCGACGGCACAAACCGACGATGACGAATCATGCGTTTCCACCGTACGCTGCCCCGCACCTGCATCTCGACAACTTCATGATCTGGTACTCGCCGCAGTTGGCGAACACGCGAACGACGTCGAGCAATATTGCCGATATTTGTGACGCAACTGAACAAACCGCCGAATACAGCGCTAGCTCGCTGCCATCGGCCCCGAACTAGTAATCCAATTGTTTCAAAGACAGCAATGATGATGAGCAACGGGAGCACGATTGGTAATCGACGTGTTCCCGTCAATGAAGCCACAGTTGTGATGCGCTGACGTTCTGCTTGACGCTCAAGCGACACCAAATCACGTCCGTGTATCGCCATACGCTCAACAATTAATGCTTGATGGCGCGCTGTCGCCGCCGGAACTACAACGACTCGCGCTCCCAACAAATGGGCTCGCCAACAAAGATCAAGATCTTCGCCGAAGAATTCAATAGTGGGTTCAAAACCACCCAGTTCGCGAAATAGGTCGGCACGAATCAAGAAACATGCTGAGGGCAAGACAAATACATCTCGAACAGCATCATGTTGCTCTTGATCAAGCTCGTGGGGCTCCACATCGCTATCGAGTTCGCCAAACCAATCGCAATCAAACCCAACCGTCTGCAAACGCCGATTTTCCTCCCACTCGACGAACTTTGGGCCAACCATTCCGGCGTTTGAGCGATATAACTCTTCCACCAATAGTCGCACCGAATCCTGAGCAAGAACGACGTCGTCGTGCATCATCAGGAAAAAACCACTTTCACCTTCAACAAGGCGCAAAGCCGTGTTGGCCGCGCGTCCAAATCCCGGATTATCGCCGAGTTGATAGATATGGGGTTGCAGCAAGTCAGTGGCAGCAAAAGTGCTCTGAACTATTTCTTGCACAAGTTCAAATTCTTTAACATCTGCTCCGGTCAATAACACCAAAACCTGGATATTGGGGTAATCCTGGGTGGCAAGCGCAGCCAAGACGGCTTCTATGGACAACGTCGGTCGGTCAACAACGACCGCCACCACGACCCCTGGGGCGGCCAGCGAACTGGCTTCGGTCAACGAAGTTCCAGCGGACAGGTTTGATTCCATCTCATTTTCCACGGTGCGAGAAGGTTACTCGCCTATACCAAAGACCTCAGGTCACCGACTGCGGCGAAACCTCCAGCGAACTTTGGAATTCAGGCGCTGAGAACCGCTTCTGAGTAGGGTGGGAGGTCTTGGATACTAATAATCAGTCCATCATCACTGAGACGAGCAAAGCTCCACGAATTCCCCTCCCCGAGGGCACATTGGCTGTTGGCGGAGGTCTCCTCGTCGCAGGAATCTCTAGTTACGCCTTTTTTAAGGTTGGTCAAGAAGCCCTGGGCAAGGAGCACTTCAAACCGATCCTTGCGTTGTGGTTCGCCACGTTTGTTCTTGCACCTGGATTCTTTTTGCCGCTTGAACAAGAGATGGGTCGGGCCCTCGCCCACCGTCGAGCACTCAACCAAGGTGGTCGACCCATTGTCGCAAGGATTGTCCCCCTCGGAGTCGCAATCGCAGCCATCATCGTGGCGGTCCTAGCCGGTGTGAGTTCTATCGCGACGCGAGAATTTTTTGAAGGATATGGTCTCGTCACTGCGGCGCTCATCATCGCGTTCGTTGCCTATGCGCCAACTCATCTTGCTCGAGGGATCTGTTCTGGTCAGGGGCGTTTTGTGTCGTACGGAATCGTGATGGGTGCCGACGGATTCATCCGCATTGTTGGATGCATCATTCTTTGGCAACTCGGAATTACCAACGTTGGGGCATACGCCATGTTGGTCGCGCTCTCTCCACTTTCGGGCGTTCTCATCGTTTGGTTGCGCGGCGATATCAAAACCGATCCCGGCCCAGCTGCGCCTTGGACCGAAGTGACTCCCAATCTTGGCTGGTTACTCCTCGGATCTTTAATGGGCGCTGGTCTCGTGAACGCTGGACCGATCGCTATCAATATTTTGGCGACTAAAGAACAGTCCGCTCTGGTCACAGCCTTTGGAAACGGTGTCCTGCTTTCTCGAGTACCGCTTTTTCTCTTCCAAGCAGTGCAAGCAGCACTCTTACCCCGCTTGGCCCGACTTGCTGCGCAAGGCGATCTTGCCGAATTCCGCAGTGGTTTTCGACGACTCATGCAAGTCGTCGTCGTCGTCGGAATCGTTGGAACTCTTGGCTCATTTGCATTTGGACCATCGTTATTGAAAATCGTGTACGACGACGTACTCGATCGCAGTTCACTGAGCATGTTGGCGTTAGCAAGCGCTCTGTATATGGTCGCACTCGCCACCGCCCAAGCAGTGATTGCTCTCAACGGTCACGCCCGAGTTGGTCTTGGGTGGCTTCTCGGCATGATCACCTTTGTCGGTTGCACCCAGTTGGCTTCCGAAGATTTGTACTCTCGAGTTGAAATTGGCCTTGTCGCAAGTTCGCTTGTCGCCCTGCTGGTCTTTGCACAATCTTTGCGAAAACTGTTGAATCAAGGTACATCGATCAGCACTGATTCATTGAGTGATGCACTGCTTGACCGCCTCTTCGAGGCGTAGAACTGACATATGCATCACGCAGAATAATTAAGCGAGGGAAATCCCGGCTTTCTTCGCTTCAATTTTGAGATCGTGTTGCACCATCATGCGAACCAAACTCGGGAAGTCAACTTCGGGCTTCCAGCCCAGTTTTTCACGCGCTTTAGTGGAGTCACCAATTAACAAATCAACTTCTGCAGGCCGAAAAAACTTTGGATCCTGACGTACATGCGGACGCCAATCACCAATTCCGGCCTCATTGAACGCCAATTCAACAAGTTCTTCAATGGTATGAGTTTCGCCAGTCGCGATGACGTAATCATCGGGTTCGTCTTGCTGGAGCATCATCCACATCGCCTTGACGTAATCGCCGGCATATCCCCAGTCACGTTTTGCATCAAGGTTTCCAAGCACAAGTTCTGTCTGGAGTCCGAGCTTGATACGCGCTGCCGCATTCGTAACTTTACGGGTAACGAATTCAACTCCGCGGCGGGGTCCTTCATGGTTAAACAAAATTCCAGAGCAGGCCCACATGTCATAGCTCTCGCGATAGTTCACAGTGATGTCGTGGCCAAAAACCTTGGCGCAGCCATACGGCGAACGAGGGTGAAACGGTGTGAGCTCAGTCTGTGGAATTTGACGTACTTTGCCAAACATTTCCGAGGACGAGGCTTGATAAAAACGCATCTTGTTGTCAGTATTTCCACCCACCATGCGCATTGCTTCAAGCATTCGGAGAACACCCGTACCGGTCAGGTTTGCTGTCAATTCAGCTTGATTCCATGACAACGCGACAAACGAAATTGCCGCGAGGTTGTAGATCTCATCAGGTTGAGCAACCTCCATCGCCTTCACGAGCGACGGCAAATCGGCAAGATCACCAGGGACGATATTCACATACGGAAATTCGTCGCGGAGCATGTCTCCTTTAGGATTGTTCTGTCCCTTGACCATGCCAAAGATTTCGTAGCCTTTGCTATGCAAAAATTCAGCCATGTGCTGGCCGTCCTGACCAGTAATGCCGGTGATAAATGCTCTGGGCATACAAACTCCTGAGTTGAGCGATCGCTGGATCGCAACTGAACTGTCCCATCTTACGCTTTAGGACCTACGCTCGGCTTGATGCATGGCGTTCTTGAGGGTTTCTCGTGATCAGAGTCGGGATTGATACTGGCCCACTCCATGGTCCGATGACCGGCGTTGGCCGAGCAGTTGAGAGCATGGTCAATGAATTGCGGCGCCACGCTGACGAAGTTGAACTAACCGAATATGTGCTGAGTTTTCGCGCCAAGTTGCGTGCGGGTACGCGGCGACTCCCCTTTCCAGCCGGAATCACAATTAAGAGTTGGGGTCATCGCGAATTTCCATATGTTGATCGCTATATGCCCCACGTGCAACTTTTGCACGGAATGAATTATGTGGTTCCGCCGACAAAACTGCCTCGAGTCGTCACTGTGTACGACTGTTGGGCACTACTCAACCCAACCCAATGCTCTCCTGTCATCAATCATTCAATGAATGCGCTTCGGCGATGCATACAGAATGGTGCTGTCGTCCATTCCTCATCGCAGGCCACATCTTTGAACTTGCAAGAACTATTTCCGCAAGCCCGTATCGAAATGATTCATTTAGGCGCCCCACCCCGTCGCGATATTGAAAGAAGTATTCGACCCGTAGCTTTGACGGACATTGCCAAAGCACCTTTTATAGTGGCCGTTGGAACGATCGAGAAACGCAAGAACTACCGACGCCTCGTCGAAGCCTTCGCTATCGCCGCACATGGAATCCCCGAACTTCAATTAGTCATAGCTGGATCCGCCGGAGACGACTCTCACGAGTTAACTCAATCTCTTGAATTGCTACCTAAAGAAATTGCACAACGAGTCCACGTCATTGGCCGCGTCTCTGACGAAAACATTGCCTGGTTGTATCAACACGCGACTGCCATGGCATACCCGTCACTAGATGAGGGCTTTGGGTTTCCCTTACTGGAGGCGATGTCCGAACAACTTCCCATCGTCGGATCGACCCGCGGGTCAATCCCAGAGGTAGCCGGATTGGCTGCACTGCTCGTTGACCCGCTTGATGTTGAAGGCTTGGCCGAAGCCATAACCAAAGTTGTTACCGACTCTGATATTCGATCAAGGCTTCAACTTGCTGCAGTTGCTCAATACAACATTTTCTCATGGGATAAAACTGCCCAACAATTGATCAATCTCTACGCAGACCTCGTGAAATAGTGATTTCAAAGGAATAATGGAAGCATGATCACTGTCCTCGCAGGTGGCGTCGGAGCTGCTCGTTTCTTACGCGGCCTCGTTCTCGAAGTTGACCCCACCAATATTTGCGTTGTCGTCAATACTGGCGATGACACGATCATGCACGGCCTCAATATTTCGCCCGATCTTGACACCGTGACCTACACCGTCGCCAATGCCATTGACCCCGAGAGGGGTTGGGGTCTCGCAAACGAGTCATGGCGCGTCATGGAATCACTAACGCGCTATCAAGATGTCAAACCCGACAGTTCAACTGCCGCTGGCACCTGGTTCAACTTGGGTGATCGAGATCTTGCGACTCATTTGTATCGAACTGCCCGAATCGCCGAAGGCGCGACATTGACAACAGTTACTCAGGAAATTGCTCGGGCATGGGGACTCGCGTTCAACATGATGCCGATGTCAGATGATCAAGTTGCTACCAAAGTGGACATCCTTGAAAACGGTATTGCATCAACGATTTCTTTCCAGGAGTATTTTGTCCAGCGTCGACATGGGGTCCCAGTCACAGGTGTTGAGTTTGTAGGCGCAACAACTGCGAAGCCAACTTTCATCGACAATCTGCATACTTCTGATGCGATCATCATTGCCCCATCAAATCCAATTGTTTCTCTTGGACCAATCCGCGCACTTTCTGGAGTTGATGCAGCCCTCACCTTCAACCGCGATCGCGTCGTCGCAATTTCTCCTATCGTTGCTGGGGCGGCCCTCAAAGGCCCCGCCGATCGCATGCTTGTTGAACTTGGCCATGAAGCTTCCGTTGTAGGAGTCGCGCGTATCTATGCTCCGATTTGCTCGACTTTGGTCATTGATCAACAAGACGAGGCCCTACATAGTGCCGTCGAACGTGAAGGTATGAAATGCGTGATTGCTAACACGATTATGCGAACACCACAAATCACTCAAGATCTTGCGCGTAAAGTTCTACAAGCGGTCAAATAAGGAGAGCCATGAACGAGCAGAATCAACAACTCCGAATGACCGCTTGGGGTGTCACCGGCATCGGCGAAATCGTTCCAGGTGATCAACTCGGTGACGTCATCGTTGACGCGTGCCAAGAAGCACCCAACGGACCGCTGCTCGACGGAGACGTGCTCGTCGTCACGCAAAAAATTGTGTCTAAGGCCGAAGGTCGTATGGTGCAAATTGATCCCGATGATCCGCTGTCTCACAAAGCTTTGGTTGAAGAAGAAGGCGTGCGAGTAGTCCGCCGTCGAGGTGACCTCATCATCACTGAAACACGACATGGATTTATCTGTGCCAATAGCGGAATCGATCTCTCCAATGTCGAACGTGGTTGGGCAGCATTGTTGCCCATTGACAGCGATCGTTCGGCGCGAAGAATTCGGGACATCATTCGCGCCAAACTTGGAGTCTCCGTCGGAATCATTATCTCCGACACTTTTGGTCGGCCCTGGCGCAAAGGACTCACCGATGTCGCTATCGGAGTCGCTGGCATTGCTGGAGTTCTTGATCTCCGCGGAACCCCTGATGCACTCGGACGCATGATGCAGGTCACTGAGGTTTCGATTGCCGATGAAGTCGCTTCGGCTGCTGAATTAGTGATGGGCAAATCGAACGGAGTGCCGGTTGCTGTCGTACGTGGCCTTGATCCTTCGTGGTTGCGTGAATCGTCGATCAGCGAAATTGTTCGACCACCACAAGAAGATTTGTTCCGCTAGCAGCACTTGACTCGTTGACATCAACTAACCGGCCGAACTTAGCCAGCTTTCGTGAGGTTGATTCCGTCAGCCAAAGATGTCCATGATGACCAACCCAAATGCAGACGCGCTCGAGACGCCGACAGCGCAACCCGTTGCAAGCTATAGGTTGGTTTCGGCACAAAGTTGGCCGGTCTTCCTTCGCCGATAAGCGACCACAATTCTTTGACGCTCGTTTGTTGACCAGTTCCAATATGCAAGACCAGTCCACCGCCTTTAGCGCATGCACGAGATGCCGCATCTGCGGCGTCATCGACAAATAGCAAATCGCGGGTTTGTCTTCCGTCGCCGAATATCGCGGGATCACTATGTGCTAAAAGTGCGGTGACAAACGCTGACACAACATTGTTATTAGGTTGCTGCCGTGGTCCGTACACGGTCGGGAGAGCCAACACGGTGAACTCAATGTCATGGTCGCGGCGATATATCTCGCAGAGTTCGATAATCGCATGAGCGGTCACCCCAGGCAGGCCGACGGGGCGACGTTCACGATCTTCTTTGACGGGCAATTCTCGCGCTGGCACCTCGCCATACAAAACAGCAGCCGGCAATGTGACAATGACCTTGCCCACTTTTGCCTGAACCGCTGCCTCAAATATTGCGACCGCTATTGCGTAACTTTTTGTGCATCCAACTGAGTCGTGCATAGTTGGCGTCAATAATGCAGTGACATACAGCGCATCGGGTCGACGTAGACGAACAACATCGACAAATTCTGGAATCGTGACATCGAGAGTATGGATCCGTAGTGCACTATCAACAGCCGATGAGCGCGCTGCCGAAAGATTCGCTAACGAACCAGTTGATAAATCATCGACAACATCAACCCGCGCACCATCTAAAAGTAAGCGATCAACAATGTGTGAGCCCAAGAATCCAGCTCCACCGACAACCATGACTGCGCCGGGTTGCTTGGCAACGCTGCGCTGGGTCATAGCCGCACTCTAAACGGCAGTTGGATCTGGAACAAACGCATGTTCCAGTGTGGCACCTTCAGGGACCACGCCAGTGACGCCGACAACTGTGTCGATAATCGTCGCTCGCTCTCCGACGGTCCCCATCACAATTGAGTCGCGGACCAATGCACCTTCATGGATGATGGCTCCAGCAAGAATCACCGAATCATGCACACTTGCTCCCGGCGCAACAACCGCACCAGAAGACACCAAGCTGTGCTCGATCAAGGCGGTCGGATGAACGTCAGCACCACTCTCGACGCCTGGCGCAGACAGTCTTCGTCGCACGCCGTCGATCATGTCTAGGTTGGCCCGGCGATACGGCTCGGGGCGGCCCGTATCAATCCAATAATCATCAGTCGCCATCGCAAACAAACCGCCATCAGCAACAATCAGCGGGAAGATTTCGCGTTCGATAGAAACCTTGCGACCAGTTTCAATACGTTGCAAAACCGATGGCTCAAGCACATAGGTCCCGGCGTTGATCAAATTACTTGGAGCAGTTCCAGGTGAGGGCTTTTCAACAAATCGTTCAACACGTCCGTCCGCGTCCATTGCCACGACTCCGTAAGCCGATGGGTCATCAACTGGAGTCAGGTGAATCGTTGCTTCAGCCTTCTTTGCTCGATGGAAAGCGATTAATGAAGCAACATCAAGATCAGTCAGCACATCGCCGTTGACTACGACAAATGTGTCGTCAATGCCAGCATGATCGGCGGCAAAACGAATGGCGCCTGCTGTGTCTAGTGGTTCTGGCTCAACGGCGTAATGCAATTGCACTCCGGCACATGTCCCATCGGGGAATGCTTCAATGAACGGCTCAGGTTTAAATCCCAGACCAAGGACGACCTCATCAATCCCCGCAGCCGCCAACATCCGCACCAAATTTTCGACAATGGGACGATGCCCAACGGGCAACATTGGTTTAGGAGTTGTAAATGTCAGTGGCCGCAGTCGGGTTCCGAACCCGCCAACTAACACCACCGCACGCATCAGCCAGCAGTCGTGGTCGGTCCAGCCGGAGTAACTGTCGTTACCGCCGTGGTTGTTGAAGAACTTGGAACAGTCGTAGCTCCAGCAATGGTCGTAGTTGACTCGCCAGGAACCGTTGACTCGCCCGGAACAGTGGAAGCACCAATAACTGTCGTCGTGGTCTGACCGGTCGAGCCTCCGTCAGCCGCACCAAGCTCTGGAAGCGACGCTGCTGAAGGTGGCAATTCAGCCTTCGTGCCGGCGGGAGCGAAGACGATTGCAAATGCCATGCCGTCTTGCTTGAGGCGAACATCATTGAAGTTAGTAATGGATGTCGTGTACTTGTCGGGCGTATCAAATGCGTCGAAGGCATAGACAACAAGTTCACCATCGACGGACTTACCATCTTTGTCGGTGCACTTAGTGACACCTTCTTCGTACACGGCGCCACCCTGATCAGCTGGGAATTCAAGTTTCTTGTCGCTGAGTTTGACTCCGTACACATCTAAGAAAACGCCCAACTTGGCATTACGTCCAGTGGCAGCGGATGAGTATGGGTGCCAGTGCATCACTCCATCTTCGTGACTGTGAATACCAGTACGACGGAACCCTTCGCTGAGCAACTGCCCGGCCGCGTCTTTCTCTTCTTTGTTGCCCTGCAAATCGGGCAACCACTTGTCACATACATAGAAGCCGTATGACGCATGCCAGTGATCTTCAACTGTCGGAGCAACATTTTGGTTAGGGATTGACGCCCGCGAATATACGATGAGGGCAGCACCGAATACGGCAATACCCACGATCAAAGCGGGGAACAATGTTCCACCTTGAAAACGAACTTTGCGCCCTTTGCCCTTCTGAGCGAGCCGAGCGACTTTTTTGGCTGACGATGCCTTACCCACGAGGGAGAAAGGCTACCTGCACAAACCCATAAAAGCCGAACACGGACCTGATTATGGTGCGAACTTGTGGCTAACGACCTTGGCGGATGCCATCGGCTACGCCACGGACTGTGGAGACGTACCGCTGAGCAACCGACGCCGGCGAAACCGCCTGTTCCACAAACTTCCGAGCGCGCTCGCCCATCTGACGGATTTCATCAAAATCAGCCAACATCGCTCGTAATGCTTCGATCAGGGCCGCTGAGTCGTCAGGGGGCACGGTGTGACCACACTTTGCGCCCTCAATGAGGCGGGTCACTTCTGTTCTAGGATCAATAGCGGCGATAACGGCGCGACCGGCCGCCATGACCGAATACGTTTTTGATGGCACGCTCACCTTGCCAAGGCCTCGCTTCAAAAGCACCGCATGAATATCTGCGGTTGCCAAGACTTCCGACAACCGCTCGATCGGTTGGTAGTCGCCGAAAATGACATTGGTCAATCTCTTGGCTTCAGATTCAAGCGCTGACCGCGCCGCTCCCGATCCATTCACCACAAATGCCACATCCGGGAACTCGCGGGCGGCATCGAGCAGCAAATTCAACGACTGAGAAAAGCCGACATTGCCAGCGTACATCACCACCGGACGATCATCAATCCCAAGTTCAAGGCGATACTTCGTCATTCGGTCAAGAGGTCGAATTGCTTCAGTGTCGACAAAATTGGGGATCACAACAACTTTGCTCGCTTGTGCCACCGGCAATTTCGCGACGACGTTGTCACGCAAATCATCAGACAAAACAGTCACAATTCTCGCCGAGCGATAGGAGATTTTTTCAAGCCAACGAGAAACCTTGATCACTGTGGCATTTGTGATTGCACCAGTTTCAATTGCGGCATCAGGAAAGACATCTTGAATATTAAAAACCAATGGGGCCCTGCGACCCTTTGCGATCATCCAGCCGCTTAATCCGAGAGTGAGTGGCGGAGACATTGCAATCAGAGCATCAATTCGCCGCCGATCACCGCGAACTCGCCCAGCTTTCAAGCCGGCGAAAATTGAAATCACCGAAAAGCCAATAAATCCAAGAGCTCTTCGCCACAAATTTTTCTTATCCTCACCAGCAAAGGGATTGAGGCGAGTCACGGACCCCCATGCAGTCGACATGGTTTTCGTGCGCCATGTTGTTTGGACCCATTCGCTTTCAACCCGATGTCCGCGATACCAGGGCAACGCGGTGACCACATGTATTTCATGACCCAACTTGGCAAGTTCGTGAACAATTGTTGTCATCACCACACCAGTGGGTGCCGTGTCAGGTTCAAAGTGAGGGCAAAGTACGACCAATTTCAAAGGGGCCTGCGTCGCATGTTCGAAGTTGTGCTGATTACTCATTACAAGACCATCCGGTACGCATCTGCTAACGCTTGTCCCGATGCTTCGGCCGTGAAATTTTCTAACCGTCGCGTCGATGCCTCAAGGTACTGAGCACGTCTTGAATCAACGAGATCAAGCGCCCCTGCCCAAGCATCAATATCTAACGGCAACACAAGTCCAGCGTCACCAACAACTTCGGGCAAGCAAGCTCGATCACTGCAAATCACTGGGGTTCCAAGTGCCATTGCTTCAATCACTGGTGCCCCAAAACCTTCATATTCACTCGGAAAAACGAGAGCTTTTGACATTTTTATCAATCCATCGCGGTCATCTTTGCTCACTCGACCCAGCTTCTTCACACAGGTGTCTAACTCAGCCGAACTCGCACGTCGGTTGACGACATCTTCTGCTGCACCTGCAGCACCAATGAGAACAAGTTGCACCCCTTGCGACTTCCAGAATTTTTCCATGACATCAAGCACAAACAAGTGGCCCTTATGGGGATGAGTCATCGCTGGCAGCAAAACTATCGGGCCGACCCCAAGTGAATACTTAGCTCGCAGTTCTGCTTCGCCCGTTGCATTCATACCAAGGGTGCTTTCAATTCCGTGTTGTACAACCACGATTCGGTCTGGATCTATGCCGTAAGCATCGACGACAGTTTGTTTGACGAATCGCGTTGGAACAGCGATGACATCAGCACGACGAGCCGATTGAGGCATCACAGTTTTTAGATAAACAAGTTTGTGTGGCCGCACATACTGCGGGAACTCTCGATATTGCAGATCATGAATGGTTAAGACCGTAGGACTTCGATGACGACTCGGGATAGTGCCTCCACCGTGATGCACCAAGGCCGCACCTACAGATTGCTTGTACAGCCACGTTGACTCGGCTAACACTCGACGCGGGCGTGATCGACCATCACTATCAGATTCAATAATTCGATGAAGGTCAGCAATGTCGGGATGGGCCGCAATAAATCCCTTTGGAGCACACACTGTTATATCGAAATCGGTTTGAGGAATTCCTAATAGTTGGCGGACCAAATAATCTTCGCTGCCCCCGACTGCGCCAGGAACACACCACATCAAATTGACGGTGACAGCCACTTTTGCCCGCGATGTGTTCAACCGATGACCTCACGGTACGCAGCAACAGTCAACCGAGCTGTTTCTGACCATTGTCGTCGAGCTGCTTGTCGTAAACCCCAAAATGACAACTCGTGACGCCGTGACAGCGCCTCGTCAATACCGCGCGCTATATCTTCAACATCAAACGGATCAACTAAAACGGCAGCCCCACCCGCCACTTCTTCTGTTGAGGTTCCAAGACTTGTCACTACTGGGGTTCCATACGACATTGCCTCAAGTACAGGCATTCCGAATCCCTCGCGTTCACTCGGATAACAAAATGCGGCGGCGCTTGAATACAAAGCCGGCAAATCAGAATCAGCAACAAATCCGATGAATTGAACCGAACTTGTTGGACCTATACCTGTTTCTCCCCAGCCTTGTGAACCTGCCACGACTAGTGGTAGCGAACAATTTGAGACGACCATCGCATCAACGAGGCGGCGTAAATTTTTCCGCGGTTCAACGGTGCCTACAAAAAGCAAGTACTCACTTGGCAACGAGTACTTGGCACGAACAGCGGCAATGTCGGCATCTGTCACTGGTTGAGATTCGACACCAAGAGGCACGAGCCGCAAACGATCGGCGTTAACGCCGGCTCGCTCTGCATCAAGCATCGTGACAGTTGAAGGACATAAAACAATTTCCGCTCGTCGTCGAATTTCAACCAAACTTCGTTCAAAGATTCGTACACCGTGTCGCGTGAAGTGATCGGGGCGATGTCGCCAGGCCACGTCATGCAATGACACCACTAATGGCGCTTTAGACGGCGCAGGAATTAGTCCAGTGCAATGCAACACATCAACAGGACCAGTTGCCCGCTCAACTTGAGGCCACCCGAAACGCAACCATGTTTCATATAGCAACGGTCTGCGAAAGGGCAACGAATGAATGGAGATCGGGGGTACAAATGATGGCTCGGGTGGTCGACGATGACTACCAGCGACACCCACCAACTCAACTCCTTGAATATCTCCAAGTGCAACAGCAGCGCGAATGGCAGCTGACGCCGTCCCTCCGGGTACGCGATGCCAACACTGTTCAAATGTGTAGGCCACGCGAATAGGTGCTTGCACCCCTCTATCTTGCCCGATTTCAGTTGGTTCCACGCACCACTTCACGGTCATAATTGACAGATGTCAATTCATATCCTCGGAATATTCGGAAGCTTGCGTCAAGAATCATCGAATCAAGGACTGGTGAAATTGGCCCAGAAATTGGCACCGACTGATGTCACATTCACTTTCCACGACAAGATCGGTTCACTGCCGTTTTATAACGAAGATCTCGAAGATTCATCGCGCACCCCATCCAGCGTCGTCGAATGGCGCAACTTAGTTAAATCAGCTGATGCACTCTTCATTGCTGCTCCTGAATACAACTTCGGACCATCAGCGGTTCTGAAGAATGCAATCGATTGGGCTACTCGACCGATGGGCCAACATGTGTTATCCGGAAAAGCAATCAGTTTGATTAGTTCGTCGGGCGGAACCGGTGGTGCCCACATGATCGAACAACTTGGTGGAGTCTTGGGCTTACTCGGCAACACCTTGATCTCCGTACCGAATGGCCAAATCGCCAAAGGTGCCACGCGAATTTCGTCAGATGGTTCAACATCTGACCCTGTCATTGAGTCATTGGTGAGCGATCGCCTTCAGGCGCTCGTCGATACGGTCAAAGGCTCAAGAAAATGACAAGTCGTCACTAACTGCCAAGGCAGTCTCTGGAACATTCTCAACGCGCCATAACGCTTCACCTGATGCATTCATTGACGACCAAGACGCATCAACTCCCGAGCGCAACTCCACATCGTCGGAACCAGATACTTCCCAGATCACTGCTGCATTCGGACCATGCCAACGAACTGCAAACGACACGCGGTGATTGATTCCAACGGCGATGCCATGTACCTCAAACTGAACCCCTAAACGCTCGGGCTTGATGCCATCGGGCAACAGGGTAATCACACCATCATCGGACATCACTGCGAATTCGTTCTCGACTTCGCCAACAATCAAATTCACGCCCGAACCATCCACATCAGGCGAATCTTGTGAACCTCTATGCAACATCGCCATTAACGATGTTTGCTTTGATCCAACAATTTTGGCGACAACTTTTCGTAAGTCAACTAACGCTCTCTCTTGAGCCACACCAAGCAAATTTGCCGCAGCCTTGCAACCCGTCAGTGCGTCCGATTTGGCAATGCGACCTCGTTTAGCCGCACGCGAAATTGTCTCAACTGCTCCAGACAGTTCGACCAAATCTGTCTCTTTCAAATCCATTCGCTGCAGCTCACGCTCTTCCAGCAACCAACGCACGGCCGCATCTGGAGCATCGCTGAATGGAGCAGGGTTCAAGGCTATTTCGGTCCGTTCAACCACGATCAATTCGTCGACCCGTTGACTATCACGGAGATCAGGAATAGTAAATCGCGAAGCTCTCTCGCTCAATGACACCCACCCGCGAGCTACTGCCGTCCAATCAGCAAAGTCGGCAATATTTAGTTCAGACGCCGACCCAGAAATCACCAATGCTGCACGCACCATTGTGCGATGACCTACTGGTATCACCGTCGGTTCACGCGGGATCTCCAAGCCTGGTGCTGGCCACTCTCCGGCCGAAGAGCGAACCGCAACTGGTCGCGAGACAAGTAAGCCTTGGCGATCAATGGCGATCGCTATCGCCATCGGGGAATCATTTTCAAATTCCATCATGAGCGCCGAACTGCCCAATCGACCAGTGGCTACCCACACCCGTTGAATGACATCTCCACCAGGGATTCGTACTCGAGTTTCAAGCACTGGTGCACCATCAATTGACCGTTGACGTACCGCGACTTCATCGGCAGGAATATGCCAACGATCATCAGCTGCCACGTACCACTTCACTGCTTCAGCATCGTCCCACGCATAGACATCACCAGCAGGGGTGACCGTTGCGCGCCACGGTTGACCAAGAATTCCGATCGTTCGTCCGTGAATTCTTGCTTCGTTTGTCACTGTCTTAACCAATTTCACTTCTCCGTCGCCTTTGCATCAGTTGCGCAACCGCATCTGCTGCACTTCGTCCTTCGTGGCATACCGCCACCACTTGTTCAGTGATTGGCATTTCGACGGAATAACGCCGAGCCAAGTCAAGCACAGCCGGCGAACTCTTGACACCTTCAGCAACCATGGTCATCGACTGCAAAATGTCGCCAATTGATTCGCCTTCACCAAGACGCCGTCCCACCATGTTGTTGCGACTTTGTATTGAAGCGCAGGTGGCAATCAAGTCACCCATTCCCGCAAGCCCTGCGAAGGTGTACCCATCTCCACCCATTGCCATACCCAAACGCGACATCTCGGCCAATCCTCGAGTAATCAGCGTTGCTCTGGTGTTGTCACCGAACCCCATTCCGGCAGCCATTCCTGAAGCAATCGCAATGACGTTCTTCACGACACCCGCCACTTCACAGCCAACAATGTCGGGGTTGGTATAGACCCGCAATGTAGGCCGGGTGAAGATTTTTTGCAATTCATCAGCAATGATTTTGTCGTCGATCGCCACAACTGCAGCTGCTGGTTGTCCTTGCATGATTTCTTGAGCCAGGTTTGGTCCGGTGAGAACCGCGACAGGATGACCTGGCATCTCATCAGCAACGACTTCGCTCATTCGCTTCAATGAACTTCGTTCCAAACCCTTAGACAAGCTCACAACAGGCACCAACGGACGAATAAACCGCGCAACCTCGGCGACTACCTCGCGAAAACCATGAGAGGGAACGGCCATCACGACCACATCAGCGTCACTCACTGCTTGTTCCATGTCGGAAGTGAATTCAAGTGTCTCGGGCAAGGTGAAATCGCTGAGATAATCCGGGTTACAGCGAGTCCGAGTCATCGCATCAGCAAGGTCGGTTCGGCGGGCCCACAAAACGGTTGACGTATTCGCCGCGGCCAGGCACGCAACGGTGGTCCCCCATGATCCTGCCCCGATGACAGCAACACGAATTGTTGGGTGGTTCACCGCTCGGACCATGATCCGAGCGTATACGGCGCAGAACGACTGCGAGTCGTCCCCAAGTTCAACCGAGGTCATAGGCTCGTATTCGTGGCCCAACATGTTGCACTCATTGTCCCAGTGCGTGGCTTTGATGATGCAAAAAGTCGATTGAGCTCGGTCTTAAATCCGTCTCAAAGACGAGCACTCGCGCAAAACTGTGCCCGCGGCGTGTTGACTCGTACCGCTTCGTGTTCACGATTTGTCGTGTGCGACAACGACGAAGTTGTTCAATGGGCATTGTCGTGTGATGCCACCCCGATTCGTGTGACTTCTCAGGGACTCAACGCTTCGCTGACCGAGTCAATCCCGCTGATCAACAACCACCCACCTATTGATTTATTTCTCATCAGCCATGCCGATCTGCCGTTATCTAAGCCACTCGATCAAATCATTGAGAGTCTGCAAACCAATGATCATGAAACGTCAATTATCATCTGTACCGATCGCCACCACGATGGCACCAACGTTTTAGGCATCCCAGCATTGCTGATCGGCAGTTGGAAGTTTCAATACGGGCAAGGTTCATTCGCTCAGCACCTGCAACAGGCCGAGGCCACTCATCTACCGATTCGCATCATCGAAGATCTTCATATCGGACTCGACCTTGATACCGCAGACGATCTTCAACACCCCGATCTCATCAATATCTTGCCAACTCTGATTCCCGATTGGACGAACCCATGACTCAAAGTAATGAACCTGGCCAACCAGCTCCCGCAGTCAATGCCAAGATTTCGAGTGTTGATCTAGAAACACCCGCTGTTGCACTAGCGATTGGTGCCCACCCCGACGATATTGAATTCGGTTGTGGTGGAACCCTCGCCAAGTGGGCGCAAGCCGGCTGCCTCGTCCATCACTTGGTACTCACCGATGGATCGAAAGGCACCTGGAATACCGATGCCGATATCACCCAATTAATTGCTCAACGTGAAATCGAACAACGCGAGGCGGCACGTCGACTCGGAGCTCAAGGCGAAGTTATTTTCATGCATCAAGTTGATGGAGATCTTGCCGACACTCGCGAACTCCGTGGAGAGATAGCGCGCCAGATTCGTCGACTCCAACCTCAAGTTGTACTCGGCCATGATCCGTGGAAGCGCTACCGCCTTCACCCCGATCATCGTCACGCCGGATTTCTCACCTGCGACGCCATTGTTGCCGCTCGCGATCCCCATTTCTTTAAAGAACAGGGCATTGCCCATCACCGCCCTCAACATTTGTTGCTGTGGGAAGCCGACGAACCCGACCATGGCGAAGACATCGGAAGTTTTATTGATCAGAAAATTTCTGCACTTCTCGCTCATGAATCTCAATTTGAAAGCACCATGAAAGCAGTTGATCAAGAAGCTCTGGAGAAATTCTCACAGAGGATGCGCAAACGGATGATCGACCTTGGGCAACGTATTGATCGTCCCGCTGGAGAAATCTTTAAGAAGATTTCTGACCTCTAGCCCGACCCTTAGCCCAACTTTGTCTCAGGATTTTCGAGTCGGCGCTCCTGCGAAGGCTTGAGCGACACCCATCCACGTCGTTGCCGAGTCGCCCACTACCGTTAAATGCGAGTCGGACAAGGCTCGCCTTTGCGTCACGACCATACAAAAATCTAAGGCTTCGCCGAAAACTCGTTGCTCAGAGGATTCATCACCCCAAGTCCATATCTCTCCGTCTGGCCCTGCGAGCTCAACTCGAATCGATTGACTGTCCTCTGGCAGTCGATTGATCATCAAACTGAAAGCTCGTGCTCCGACGCCGATATGGGCCACGTGTTTCAAACGAGCCGAAGGTGAACGCTGCGCGCCAACGGCTTGGGCGATGTCTTGGCCATGAGCCCAGCATTCCATAAGTCTTGCTGTCAAAAATGATTTCACTGCCATGGACGGTCCGTACCACGGGACTCTGACCGTTGGATCAACTTTCTTTGCGGTGTCAATGAGCCCCAACCGTGAAAGTCGCCAAGCCTGAAAAAGTTCAATCCCTGATACCTGTCGACCAAACTCAACAGACAAGTCCCGAGGAGCCGACGACATAAGAACCTGGCGATCAACCGCGAAAGCTTCTGGGTCATTCATTGCCAAAGCGGCGCGTTCATCAAAGAATTGCAAATGACTGATTTGGTCAGCGATTGTCCAACCTGGAGAATCCGTTACCGACCGCCAAGTTGTTTCATCTAGATCAGCGACAATCTGGTCGAGCGAGTCTTGCTCACACTTGAGATCGGCGATCATTACGTGAAGAGTCATGGATTTATGGTGACAGATCAAACATCGTCATCAACGATTTAAATCGAATTCGATAAAAAGAATTGAGCGGGGGTTGCCCCCCGCTCAATCAGTTCCAGTCCCGAAAAGCTCGGGATGAAATCACTTTTTCTTAGCTGCTGCTTTTTTGCGTGCCGGAGCGCGCTTAGCTGCTGCCTTCTTTGCGGGAGCTGCCTTCTTTGCTGCTGCCTTCTTACGGGCGGGAGCCTTCTTTGCTGCTGCCTTCTTCTTGGCCGGAGCCTTCTTAGCAACCTTCTTAGCTGCTGCCTTCTTCTTGGCGGGAGCCTTCTTGGCCGGAGCCTTCTTTGCTGCTGCCTTCTTCTTGGCCGGAGCCTTCTTAGCAACCTTCTTAGCTGCTGCCTTCTTACGGGCGGGAGCCTTCTTCGCTGCTACTTTTTTGGCCGGAGCC
>Ga0214919_10001542_pt1 | contig 37453 bp, 39 predicted proteins | sample LL1503_MetaG_FD_177994 | JGI IMG/M metagenome (GOLD analysis project Ga0214919, IMG submission 177994) | Freshwater microbial communities from Lake Lanier, Atlanta, Georgia, United States - LL-1503 | ecosystem: Environmental > Aquatic > Freshwater > Lake | place: USA: Georgia | collected...
GTCGCAAACGACGAAACTTACGCTCTAGCTGCTTAATCCAGCTGGACGCTGCACCGAAGTGTCTCTCGGTCGGGTGGGCAACCACAGCAGCGTCATAAAGAGAGACTCGTTATTGATTGGGCCACTTAATCAATAATTAAACTAAGGTGACTCGCGGCAAAATTGCTTGCTCGTTGGCGATTGAACCGTTAAACAAAAACAACGATAGCTAAACATGTAGAACTCTCTGTAGAGTGCTTACGGACGGGGGTTCGATTCCCCCCAGCTCCACCATTTAGTAGTAGCAATAAGAACCAAACTTAATAAAAAGTACTTGTAAATCAATAACTTAATAAAATAAGTTCGTATCAACTCAAACCATAACAAATCTTGACATTACCCACTTTTGTGGGTAAATGACTTTAAAGACATTTCTCTACCCATAAAAACTATGCCTAGCATGCACAACGCTTAACAGACTAGGAATGTGTAGCTTGATTTAGTTAGAAGTGAGACTGGCAAAGCAAAATCCTAATGATTTTCAACGCTTAATTTTATCGCGGTTACACACTTTGCGGAACTTAAGATTTTCAAAAGAAACTTCTCAAAATCTTGGAAATATTAAATATCCTCAAAGTGTTTGAGTATTTACATGCATACCCACTAAGCACAATTATCAGCATCTGGAGCACTCGGATAAGTCCTTACGTAAGCAATAGATCGCCCACCTTTAATCCTCCTTAATGCACTGAATTGACCTTGCCCCCGAAAAATTTACCTCTTGCTGAGCGACTAAACTTTGGGCAAGGAGAGCGGAAATGTCAAAGAGAAAGCGGGCGCAGTGCATTTTAGAGTTCAGTTTGGTGCAGAGGTAAAAATATGCCTCTCTGAATACAAAGGAATCCATTATGTGCGCGCCTCGGTGATCCTCACTCGCAAGCGTCTTATCGGTTCGTCGATAATAGACAAACACGCAGTAGCGAGCGATAGCGTAAGTATAAGCGTTACAAAAATGCCGCTTAGATTCAACTTTTCGCCGGTAGCAACCCAAAGCGCGACGGGGAAATTCAGCAGATAAAGTGGGTAAGATAGATTCCCAAGCAATGAGTCTATCGGCTTAAGCCATGCGCTGCGATTAAGAGGCCCATTACGCAAAAAACATACGATACATCCAAGTGTTGCAGTAAAAATCATCGTATCGAATGCCTGCCAAGCCTCAGGGACTTGCGTCTGAATACGCAGATAGTTCCAGAAAAGCGCAACTGCAGCGCACAGCGTAATGGTCATTACGGCGCCCGATAGGCGCGGCAACTGAACTGGCCTCAGCGCAAGTATCGCCCCAATAAAAAACATGGGAAGAAAATATGTTATCCCCCCTGCCAATACTACTGGTGCAGAAAGAGTTGATAGAAATCTGAAAATATCGCCATTCTCAATGTAGTATACGAGTGCTCTTATTGACCTGGGTGACATGAGCACCGTGATGATGTCGATAGTAATGGCAAGGGCGCCACATAGAAGAAATAGCGCAGGTAGACCGTTCTTCTTGACCCACTCTCGAATCCTTGACCCTAGTGTACTTCGTGCACCAAATAAAAGTACAGTTATCAACAAGTAGGCTCGGAGTTCTACGTCTACCGTCCACAGTACCGGGTTCCAATCCCCAATGAAGTAAACGTTTGTGTTCCTGGAAAACAGCATTGGGTACGCCCAGACCAAGCTCCAATCATGAAGGGCCGCCTGATTGCGAATGTGCAATTGCGCTTCAGGCAAAAACGCAAGCGCGCAAGCCAATACAAAAAAATAGGTCGGGTAGATGCGGAGCATTCGGTTCAGCACAAAGCTCTGCGGCCTCAGATCGTAGCGGTTCTTGACGATCATATTGGTTACAAGAAAACCAGATAACAGAAAAAAAAGCGATACTCCATAAATCCCGGCCGCCATGCGCTCAAGCAGTTTCCAGTCTGTGAAGTGCAGAAAGTGCATGAACATCACCACTGAAGCAAGATAAAATCGAATTAAGCCGATTCCAACCAACATACCAGTATCTTCGAAAACGTTATGTAATTATCTTGTATGAAAAAGCAATGGTTCGCAAGGAGTACCTTCCCCATCTAAACAAGAATTAGGCAAGGCTAATAATACCGACACTAAAAAGTTCAGTGGTTACGATGTTGGCATAGGTTTTACAACGTTTATTGCAAGTAACTTTTATGGAAATCTTGAAGTACAAAGAGTTTTTTATGATATAGAAAATGTTTCCCCTGTTGCATTTGATGTTGACTCAACTATCGGCAGTTTAGGTATAAGTTATAAATTCTAGTTTTTCGGAGTTATAAAAGAGATAACTTGAAAAATCCTCGCCATTTACCTACCTCTCCTAAAATACCCCTTGTAACAGGAGCAGGGCACCAAACCTCACCTTAAAGTTTTTGTGGGTAGTTTTGTGGTTAAGAGGGGTTCGCAAAACCCACATCTTATTGATTAAATAGAGCTATTTGGCTCAATTTGACCCCCCCAACTCCACTATATAATTTTAGGCTTCTAAATATTTCTTAATTGCTAGCACTTATTTACTAGTAATTTTAATATTGGGATTATGTAAAAAATTTCAATTAAATCAATTACTTATTTTAAAGTATTACTTTACATATTCCCAATTTTAAAAGGCGGAATGCCTTATATTTACTCGGTATCGCAGATGGAATTAATTTTTACTTTTTTTCGAAAAATTTACGAATTAATAGAATTTTAGTTAAAACATCCTCTTAAAAAATCTTTCATTAAAAGCTCTTAAAAGCTTAAACCTTGGTCGTAATGATAAAATTACGCAATGACTATTCTCGTGACAGGTGCCGCAGGTTTTATTGGCTCAAATTTTGTTTTAGATTGGTTTAGTCAATCAAAAGAAGATGTAATCTCTTTAGATTTATTAACCTATGCAGGTAATTTAGAAAATTTATCTTCTTTAAACGGCAACCCTCATCATCATTTTGTGCAAGGCAATATTGGTGACAGTGATTTAGTCTCAAGCCTCTTAAAAAAATACCAAGTAAGAGCAATTGTAAATTTTGCAGCTGAAAGCCATGTGGATCGATCAATTCATGAATCAAAAGATTTTATCGAGACCAATATTTTAGGAACATACAATCTGTTGGAATCAGCAAGGACTTATTGGAATGATTTAGATAAGAATTTAAAACAAGACTTTCGTTTTTTACATATATCCTCAGATGAAGTTTATGGATCACTTAATGCATCTGATCACCCTTCAAATGAAAGCGATTCATATAAACCTAATAGTCCATACAGTGCCAGTAAAGCTGCAAGTGATCATTTGGTCCGGGCGTGGTTTAAGACTTATAAGTTTCCAGTCTTTACAGTTAATTCTGCAAATAATTATGGCCCATACCAATTCCCAGAAAAATTGATACCTTTATGTATATTGAATGCATTAAAGAATAAACCTTTACCTATTTATGGCGATGGTCAGCAAATTCGTGATTGGCTTTATGTGAAAGATCATTGCGGTGCCATTTGCGAAATTTTAAAGGCAGGAAAAATTGGCGAAACTTATAACATTGGTGGTTGGAATGAAAAAACGAATTTAGAAGTAGTTGAAAACTTATGTGATCTTTTAGATGAATTAAAACCAAAATTAGATGGCAAGAGTTATAGAAGCCAAATTACTTTCGTTCAAGATAGGCAAGGCCACGATAAACGATATGCTATTGATGCTACTAAATTAGAGCGGGAACTTTCCTGGAAACCTAAGGAAAATTTTGAATCAGGCCTTCGTAAAACAGTGACTTGGTTTTTAGAAAATCTAAATTGGTTTGATCATGTTGTAAGTGATGAATATCAAAATTGGGTTACAAAGCAATATAGATGAAAATTTTTCTTACAGGGAAAAATGGACAGTTAGGCCATAGACTAGAAAATGATTTAAAAAAAAATCATGAAGTGATTGCGGTTGGACGCGACACTTTAGATTTAACAAATGTTCAACTTATTGAAAGTAAAATTCATCAAGTTAAACCCAGTTTAATTATTAACGCAGCAGCTTATACGAATGTGGATAAGGCAGAAAAAGAAAAAGGTTTAGCCTATAAAGTAAATGCATTAGCCCCAAAAGCTTTAGCTGAAGTTGCAAAAGCTCTCGACATTCCTATTATTCATATTTCAACTGATTACATTTTTGATGGATTAAAAAAAGACGCCTATGTAGAAGAGGACCAAGCAAAACCTCTTTCGGTTTATGGAGAAACGAAATGGCAAGGAGAGGTCTTTGTAAGACAAAGTCCCAAGCATTTTATTTTAAGAACAAGCTGGGTTTTTTCATCTCGCGGACATAATTTTTTAAATACGATCATTAAATTATCTAAAGAAAAAACTGTACTCAATGTTATTAATGATCAATGGGGATCTCCCACATCAGTTCGAACTATTAGTAAAGCAATAAATGTAATTATAAATAGATTGACCCAAGAAAATGACGCCGAACTATATGGGACCTACCATATTTCTTGCAAAGGCGCTGTGAGTCGTTATTTGTATGCTAGTTTAATTTTAGATATTTTAGGATCTTTAAATGTTAATTTAAGTTTAAAAAAAACTGATCTTCATCCGGTTTCGTTAGATCAATATCCCAGTTTTAGTAATAAACCAAAAAACTCTAGCCTAAATTCCAAGAAGTTTAGGAAGGTTTTTAAAGTAAAATTTCGAGGCTTGGAAAAAGAAATTGAAGAAACAATTTATGAAATTATTAAGACAAGTTAAAAAATAGATACTCAATTAGATATACTATTAATAAATCCTATATTTTTTATATATTAAAAATAACTTTTTTGAGTAGAGGTAAAATAAATGAAAATATCCCCATTAAGCATTTCAGAAGTTTTACTTTTTGAGCCAGAGGTAATCGAGGATAATCGAGGTTTCTTCTGTGAAAGCTTTAACTTAATTGAATTTAAAAGAGCAACTTCTCGAAACCTGTCTTTTATACAAGATAATTATTCAAAATCTTGTAAAGGAGTTTTGCGAGGCTTGCACTATCAGTTGCCTCCATATGCTCAAGGAAAAATAATACAGGTTTTACAAGGTGAGGTTTTAGATATTGTCGTTGATATCAGAAAGTCTTCATCAACTTTTGGCCAATACGTTTCTCAGATTTTATCTTCTAAAAATAAAAGACAAATATGGATTCCAGAAGGGTTTGCTCACGGTTTTTTAACTTTAAGTAATGAGTCTCTCTTTTTTTATAAAACAACGCAGCAATATTGCCCTCAATATGAGAAGTGCATCTTATGGAAGGATGAAACTTTAAATATTAACTGGGGGGGTGAAATGGAGTATAGGATTTCATCTAAAGATCTGCTCGGTGAAAATTTTTTGAAAGCTGAAGTTTTTGAATAATATGTACCAGTTTTTTTTAATTTAAAAAAAGTAACGCTTATTTAACATAATTATTAAGGTATCAATGAAAATCAACAATTCAAGCTATGCAGCTATTAGAGATTTGATTAGCCATTTCGAGTCTCGACGAATTCGACAATTTTTACTTCTCATTATTCTTATGATTTTTGTATCTTTAGTTGATATTTTGAGTGTTGGTTCTATATTTCCATTCCTCACCATTTTGTCTTCACCAAAGCGTATATTTGAATTACATTTTCTTAAGCCCGCAATAAATTTTTTCAATTTTACTAGTCCCAATGAACTTATTTTACCTATAACCTTTCTATTTTGTTTTTTAGCATTATTAGCAGGTATTCTTCGTTTATTGCTTCTCTGGGCAAGCACAAAATTATCTTTTGCCTGCGGCTCTGATCTGAGTATTAAAATTTATCGCTATACCCTTTATCAGCCATACTCCGTTCATTGTTCTCGCAATAGCAGTGAAGTTATTAGTGGTATTTCTACCAAAGTAAAAAGTGCTATAAATACTATTAATATGGTTTTGGTAATAATAAATAGTGGAGTAATGCTGGCTTTTAGTTTTATTGGTTTATTGTTTATAAATCCTTATATTGTGATAATTGCTTTTTTTGGATTCGGCTCTATTTATTTTATAGTTACATTTTTCACTCGTAAGAAGCTTCGAAAAAATAGCGAGCTTATCGCCTCTGAATCAAATTTTTTGATTAAATCTTTGCAAGAGGGCTTGGGTGGAATCCGCGATATTATTATTGATGGAACTCAAGAAGCTTATTGCAAAATCTATAAAAAAACAGATTTTAGTTTTCGTGTTGCTACTGGAGCAAATTTATTCGTAAGTGCTAGCCCTAGATACGTTTTGGAGACTTTTGGAATTTTAAGTATTTCTGCTGTAGCCCTGGTTTTATATAAAGATGGGAATCAAAATCTGAACGCTGTACCCTTGTTGGCACTTCTAGCCTTAAGTGTTCAAAGATTACTTCCAATTATGCAACAGTTGTATAGTAGTTGGGCTGGCATCAATGGATCGCATGCATCATTAAAAGACGTCTTAAGTTTGCTTAATAAACCTCCATCACTTTATTCCATGAAAAAGTCTAAAGAAAAATTAGTTTTTGAAAAGGTAATTACGATTAAAGACGTAAATTTTTCATATGCCCGTAATTTGCAATACGTTATACAAAATTTAAATCTCACAATTAATAAAGGAGATAGAGTTGGTATAATTGGAGATACTGGGGGTGGTAAAAGCACCTTGCTTGATTTAATAATTGGGCTAATCTTCCCCAGTTCAGGGAAAATATTGATTGATAAAACCCCCCTAACTTTAAAGAATTGTCATTTATGGCAACAAAATATAAGCCATGTACCACAATCTATTTTTCTGGCTGATAGCACAATTAAGGAAAATATTGCCTTTGGTACCCGTGTGGATTTAATAGATATGAATTCTGTCAAAGAAGCTGCTCAAATAGCCGAAATTGCCCAAACTATTGAAAAGTGGCCAGATGGCTATAATACCATCGTTGGTGAGCGTGGTATGCGTCTTTCAGGCGGGCAGCGTCAGCGCTTAGGAATTGCTCGGGCGTTGTATAAAAAAACCAATATACTTATTCTAGATGAAGCTACTAGCGCGCTGGATGATAAAACTGAAGAATTAATAACAAATTCGATTCAAAAATTGAATGCTAATGTAACAATTATTATGATTGCTCACAGGCATTCTTCCTTGAAATTTTGCAACAAAATAATAGAAATTAAAGAGGGGAAAGTATTTCGCATTTTTTCATACAAAGAACTTATGGGTAATATTAAAAAATAAACAAATGAAATGAATTTTAAGTTAGCAATCTAAGGATGTTTAGCGTTAAAGAAATAAAATTTGCCACGAAATTTTAGTCTCTAGACTGGAGAATTTTTATGTTCGAGAAAGACAATGCTTTTATAATAGCAGAAGTTGGTCAAAATCACCAAGGAGACCTAGATAAAGCCAGGGACTTCATACGCATTTTTTCTTTTGAAGGCGCGGATGCTATAAAATTTCAAACTCGTAATAATAAGTATCTTTTTTCACGTGGTGCCTATGAAGCAGGTTATAACAGCGAAAATGCATTTGCAAAAACTTACGGGGCTCACAGGGAACATTTAGAGCTTAAGCCTGAATGGCTCCCGATTTTAAAAGCTGATTGTATTAAGTATGGCGTTAAATTTATGTCAACGCCATTTGACGAACCAAGCCTTTTATTGCTTCAACAAGTAGGCGTGGATATATTAAAGATTGCATCTTTTGACTTAGGCAATCTTCCTTTTATTCAAAGAATTGCAAAAACAAAGATACCTGTGGTTATAAGTGTTGGAGGGGGAAAAATTGATCAAATACGTTCTAGTATTGAAGTTTTAGGACGTTATAATAATAAGGTAGCAATATTGCACTGTGTTTCTGAGTATCCATGTGAATTTAATAGGCTTGGTTTAAATAATATTGAATTATTATCGAAAGAATTTCCGAATTATGTAATTGGCTCCTCAGATCATTTTAATGGGACATTATCGGGCCCTGTTGCTTACTTAAAAGGCGCGCGTGTTTTTGAAAAACACGTTACTCTCAATCGCTCTTGGAAGGGAACTGATCATAGTTTTGCTTTAGAGCCGGAAGGATTTAGGAAGTTTGCAAGAGATATTCGACGTGTTGGGCACATGTTGCCAGCAAAATCAACAGATGAACTTGGTAATGAAACTGTATTTAAGAAATTGGGCAAATCTTTAGTGGCTTTCGTTGATATAAAAAAAGGTGAAAAGATCACTTTGGATATGCTGTCGGGAAGAATCTTTGAGCAGCAGATTATTCCTGTTCGTGAATCAAATAACGTGATCGATCGAATAGCAAAAAAAGATCTTTTACAAGGCGAGCCAATTACATATGAGGATATTTCTAGGAATGATTAGTCAGAAATTATTGTCAAAGATAGAGCTTATAGTTTTTGATTTTGATGGCGTTTTTACTGATAATTCAGTCTATGTTAATGAAAAAGGCATTGAGTCTGTAAGGTGCTGGAGAAGTGATGGTTTGGGTATAGAGCGGCTAAGAAGCATTGGAGTTAAGCTTCATATTATCTCGACTGAAATTAACCCCGTTGTAAGTTTGCGAGCAAAAAAATTAGGTCTTGATTGTATTCAGGGAGTTCAAAATAAAGCTTCCACACTAATTGATATATGTCGAAGCTATTCAGTCGCCCAAGATAAAACCATGTTCGTTGGTAATGATATTAATGACATTCCAGCTTTTCAAGCTGTCGGTATTGCTGTTGCTGTTGCAGATGCTTATGATGAAATATCTTCATATGTCATGTTAAGGACTAAAAAAAGTGGCGGCATGGGCGCAGTAAGAGAAATTTGTGATATTGTTTTTGAAGCAAAAAGAAAATAAATTTTTTGGCCGCTTTACAACCTTATTAACCTATTTTTTTGAGTTTTTGATATTTAAAAATTATGAATAAAATTAAAAGGCCCACAGCTAAGTTTCCGGTTGCAGAATCTTTGGGTCCTCGTGAGTGGGGAGAGGAGACCTTATTGGTGCTTTCTAGCGGAAAATATACAATGAAAAAGCTTTATATTAAAGCCGGTAAATACGGAGGGCTTCAGTATCACAGGCAGAAAGATGAAGCAAGTTATATAGTTTCAGGAAGAATGATTTTACGATATGAAAATGAGCAAGGGATTCTAGTAGATAAAGAAGTTGGCCCTGGAGATTGGTTTCACTTTCCAAATGGTTGTATTCATCAAGAAATCGCGATTACTGACGTCCTCAGGATAGAAGTATCAACACCACATTTTAATGATCGCGTTCGCGTAGAAGATATGTTCGGTATTTCTGATTCTGTTGGACTTAAATCAACAGCTGAGTCAGAAATAGAATATCGCTAATTTACTTTAAGCTATACATAAATTGGAAAATATAACATTATGTGAAAGTGGACTAAAATTTAACACAAGCACTCCTTTAGAGCTTTATCGTGCCAAAACATTATTTGAAAAAGAACCTGAAACTATAGCTTGGATAAATAGCTGGACCGAGGCTCAGAAATCTACTGAGAGTGTATTCTTCGATATTGGCGCTAATATTGGAATTTTTAGCCTTTATGGGGCGCATAAATCAAAATACACAAAAGTATTTTCTTTTGAACCAGTTTCGGATAATTATGCTGCACTTATTGCGAACATTAAAATCAATGCTTTGGATAACGTAACGGCTTTTAATGTAGCGCTATCAAACAAAAATAAATTAAGCCATCTTTATATTAATGATTTACGTGTTGGGAATTCTGGTGCTCAAATAGATGAATCTGTAAATGAAAAACAAGAATTTTTTCAACCGTGCAGAGTTGAAAGTGTACTCTGCTTTTCTCTAGACAACTTAATTAGTGGCTTTCAAGTTCCATTTCCAAATTTTATTAAAATCGATGTCGATGGCCACGAAACCGACATTTTATCTGGAATGATAAAAACTTTGAGCGACAAAAGATTAATATCTATTTTAGTTGAATTCAACAATAATCAAGAATTAAACGTTTGGAAAGATCGTCTTCAAGAGGTTGGATTAAAGTTAGATAATAGATTTGATAATATAGATGGTCATAGTAGATTTCGAAGATTGAAAAATAATAGCACAGCAATAAACTCTATATTTAGTAGATATAAAACTGCCTGAATAAATAAATGAAAAATATTGCTCTTATTCCAGCAAGAGCTGGGTCAAAAAGAATTCCAGATAAAAATATTAAAATATTAAATCATCACCCTTTGCTTGCTTACACAATCAGAGCTGCAATAGATAGCGGTGTATTTGATTCGGTTATTTGTGTTACAGATAGTGAAAGATATGCAAATATAGCTTCATATTATGGTGCCGAGGTTCCAATGATTAGGCCTTCGGAAATATCAGGCGATACATCCCCTGATATTGAATGGGTAAAATGGATCCTGACATTACTTAAAAATCAAGAGCGCATTTATGAAGTTTTTAGTATTTTGCGCCCAACAAGCCCATTTAGAAAGCCAGCCACCATTAAAGCTGCCTTTAAACTATTTTATGAGAATCTTAATGCAGATTCATTAAGAGCTGTAGAAAAATGCTCCCAACATCCTGCAAAAATGTGGGTAATCAGGAATGATCGCATGCTCCCCATCCTCCCTTTTATGAATAATGCAATCCCATGGCATAGTAGCCAATACCCTTCATTACCTGAAATTTATATACAAAATGCTAGTTTAGAAATTGCTTGGTCACGAACTCCTCTTGAGAGAAACACGATTGCAGGGGAGTCAATAATTCCCTTTCTGAATGAGGGACTGGAAGGCTTTGATTTAAACACTGCTGAAGACATAATTTTAGCTGAACACTATATTTCAATTGGTGAAGCTAAATTGCCAGACATCAAACTCCAACCATATTTTGAAAAAAATAAATAAAAAACATAAGGTCCTAATTGTAATTTCTGGAGATACTTTTTTTAGAAATTACATAACTACGAACGCACTGTCTAAATTAGAGAAAGATTACGAATGTGCTTATTTATTTTCCAGTTCTCTAAAGGAAAAAGTTTTACAGCGCTCAATCTTAAAATCTTTTTTTTATACCATCAGCACAAAACAGCGAGAATTATCACAAGAATTTTTTAATTTATTAATGCGACGTAATAAAAAAAAATCTAAATCTTTTGCTTTTAGAATTTCACGTCTCGATAATTATACTTTTCCAAGGTCCGGAACAATTCCTGAAAAAATAATAAAATGGTTTGCTAAAATAGCTTTACTTCTGCTCAGACAAATAAAATATTTACTATTAACTTCTAATTTCATATTTCCTTATTACGTTAAAAAATTAAAAAATAAATTAGAAATAAGCAAAAGTTTATTATCTGCTATTGAAGTGATTAAACCATCTTTAATTGTCTTCCCTTCATCAGCTTATGAGCCAGAGACATATGATTTAATAAAAATTTGTAAGCTAAAAAAAATAAGGTTATTGTTTTTAATAGACAACTGGGATAATTTTTCTAGCAAATCAATACTCCCGGATCTCCCAGATCATGCAGCTGTTTGGGGCCAACAAAGTCGTGAACATGGAATTCAAATACAGGGATTTAAACCCAGCCAAATTACACCTATTGGCACGCCAAGGTTTGATAGTTATTTTCAATTAAGAAACCGAAAATTACAAAGAGTTTTTGAATTTAAATATATTCTTTTCTTAGGAACGGCTTTAGATTTTGATGAGATTGGCGCACTGATAGAATTAGATAAGATTTTAGAGGGTAATCCGAGTTATTTTAAAGGGGTAAAGATTGTTTACAGACCGCATCCTTGGAGACAGGGCCAAGATTCAATATTGGGTTTGGAGCTTAAAAATGTTGTGATAGATCCACAGGTATTTGATTACTATTCAAAAAATTTATCATCATCAAGATTCCAGCCCGAATTAGACTACTATCCTTTTTTATTAAAAAATGCAGAATGCGTTATTGGCGGATTAACTTCTATGATTATAGAGTCCCTAATTTTTAGAAAATGTTTCCTAGCGTTAGTTTATAACGACAAAAAAAACTTAACAAGTCAGCACAATGTTTTAAAGAATTATGAACATTTAAAGGGTATAGAAAAGATTAAAGCCATTACCTTTTGCCATAATTTCTCTAACTTAGAGAATGACTTTTTAGATTTATGGAATACTCGTTTTTCTATGGATTTTAAAAAGATAGATGACCAGCGGAGGTACTACCTTTATGACGATGAAAGAACATATAGCGAGAGATTGGCTGATATTTGTCAAGAGTTATTACTTAGCCCCAATTGATATATCCAACTCAATTTTAAATGACTAATTTATAATTAATAGTGGTGCTAATAATTCAATAAAAGCGCCAACTAATCTTAATTTGGCGATAGAATTACTATTCTTAAATATAGTACTGTAAATCCCTTTTATGTTGAGTTTTTTCAAATATGCTTAATAACGCATCAATTTTAATTAGCGGTGGAACAGGCTCCTTTGGACATAGCTTCGTCCCAATGACTCTTGCTAAATATAACCCCTCACGTTTAGTTATTTTTTCTCGAGATGAAATGAAACAGTGGGAGATGTCACAGCATTATAAAAATGATCCCCGTGTTATTTTTATAATTGGCGATGTTCGAGATAAAGATAGGCTTTCCAGAGCCTTAGATGGGATTGACTTTGTAATACATGCTGCTGCAACTAAGATTGTTCCTATAGCAGAATACAATCCGTTTGAATGCGTTAAGACTAATATCGAGGGCGCCATGCATATTATTGATGCATGTATAGATCGTAATGTTCAGAAAGTTGTTGCTCTATCAACTGATAAAGCCAGCAATCCGATTAACCTCTACGGTGCGACAAAACTTGCTTCAGATAAACTCTTCGTAGCTGGCAATGGATATGCTGGCGCCCATAAAACTCGCTTTTCGGTAGTACGTTATGGAAATGTGATGGGTTCTCGTGGCTCCGTAATTCCTTTTTTTCAGTCTTTAATTCCCTCTGGCGTGTTACCAATTACAGATGAGCGTATGACTCGCTTTATGATTACATTAGAGCAAGCTGTCCATTTAGTCTGGCATGCATTCGACGATATGCAGGGGGGTGAAATTTATGTTAAGAAAATCCCATCAATGAATATTATTGATATTGCAAAAGCTATTAATCCTCTAGCTAAGCTTAATTTTATTGGCATTCGCCCAGGCGAAAAACTCCACGAGCAAATGATAGGGCTAGAAGATGCCCCCTATACTTACGAATATAATGATCATTATAAAATCTTACCTATGATATATAACTGGCACAAAGATAAGATGCGCATAAAAAATGGAATGAGGGTTTCAGAAAACTTTGTTTATTCTTCTGATAACAACTCAGATTGGATGTCTGTTGACACTCTTATTGATTGGATTGATATGAGTAAATCAAAAATTAGCGCATTTTAATTAAATGAAAACCAGTGTTTTTATTACCGGAGGAGCAGGTCTTTTAGCGCTTAATTGGGCTGCTACACTGAGAGCTAATTTTGATGTAAGTATCGGTATTCATAATCGCATTGTTAATCTTAAGAATACAAAAAGTTTGATTCTTAATATGGAGTCGCAAAGTTCAATTGAACAAATATTTGATGTTCTAAAACCGAGTTTAGTTGTCCATACCGTAGGTCTTACAAGTATTGAAGCTTGCGAAGCAGATCCCAAAGCGGCAAAGTATGTAAATGTATATCTTGCTAAAAATGTTGCTATCATTTGCGCAAAATTAAACATTCCATTGATTCATATATCAACTGATCATTTGTATGGTGGTGCGGAATCTTTCGTTGACGAAAACTTTCCTACCAACCCTGTTAATGTTTATGGAAAAACAAAAGCTGAGGCGGAAAAAAATGTTTTAGATTCAAATCCACAAGCATTAGTGATTAGGACAAACTTTTTTGGCTGGGGGACAATTTACCGGACTTCATTTAGCGACATGGTGATTAATTCGCTCCGCGCGGGTAAAGAAGTAATGCTATTTCAAGATATTTATTTTACGCCATTGCTTGCAGAATCTTTAGTTTATGCAGTTCATGAATTAGTGGATAAAAAAGCTAATGGAATTTTCAATGTAACTGGAGATGATCGTATATCAAAGTACGATTTTGGGATAAAACTTGCTAAGAATTTTAATCTTAATTTGGCTTTGATCCATGCTGGAAGTCAAGCTGACTTTAAAACCATAGCTCGCCGTCCCTTTGATATGAGTCTTTCTAATAAAAAAACTTCTAATTTTTTAGGAAGAAAGGTAGGTGGACTTGATCAAGATATTTTAAGACTTCAGCAACAAGAAAAAGAGGGGCTTTTAAAGGAGCTACAAGCATTATGATTCCTTATGGAAAACATCATATTGATGAAGATGATATTCAAGCTGTAGTGAATATTTTGAGGAGTAACTTCCTAACCCAAGGACCTGCTGTTGAGGCTTTTGAAAATGCCGTAGCAGAATACGTTGGCGTCAAGTATGCGGTTGCAGTATCAAGTGGGACTTCCGCCTTACATCTTGCAGCATTAGCTGCAGGGGTTTGTCCTGGAACATCTCTTGTAACTAGCCCTATAACTTTCGTTGCGAGTGCTAATGCCGCAAGATATTGCGGGGGTGATGTACTTTTTGCAGACATTGATCCCGAAACAATTAATATGTCGCCAGGGGCTCTGCGAGAGGTGCTTTTAAAAAATTCTAATGTTAAAGCAATAATTCCAGTTCACTTTGCCGGGTTACCTTGCGATATGATCGCAATAAAAAAATTGGCTGATAATGCTGGGGCTTTAGTTATTGAAGATGCTGCTCATGCATTAGGTGCAAACTACCCAAATGGAAAGCGTGTTGGTTGCTGTGAAAATTCATTGATGACTATTTTTTCATTTCACCCCGTAAAGGCAATAGCTGCGGGCGAGGGCGGAATGATTACAACTAATGATGAGATGACTTATCGTAAATTAATTAGACTTCGCAGTCATGGCATTAATAAATTAGATGATCCGTTTGAGCTTTCAGCAGAAGCATTTACAGATGGTGAACAAAACCCTTGGTACTATGAAATGCAAGAGCTAGGTTTTCATTTTCGTATTACAGATATTCAGTGTGGACTTGCTTTGTCCCAGTTTAAGAAGTTAGATTCTTTCATCAGTCGACGTCGTCAGCTAGTCAAGAATTATGACCTACCTTTTATCAAAATGAAAAACTGCCATCCTGCCCAAACGACAGGCCGAGATCAAAGCGGACATCATTTGTATGTATTACGTATTGATTTTAAACAAATTGCATTAACCCGTGGTCAAGTGATGAAGAAGTTGAAGGAGTATGGCGTTGGGAGCCAAGTCCACTATATACCTGTTCCTTCTCAGCCTTATTATCGTCAACTTGGATTTAAGCCTGAAGATTATTCGAACGCTCAAATGTTTTATGAGCAAGCCTTGAGTATCCCCTTATTTTTCGATTTAAGTGACGATCAACAAAATCAAATTATTCAAGCCATTAAGGAAGTTGTTGAGTGAGGCTCGCTCTCGGCACGGTCCAGTTTGGACTGCCTTACGGCGTAGCTAATAAATCCGGTCAAGTTTCGCAAAACGAAGCCCAATCGATGCTCCGCATAGCATCTGAAAATGGCATAGATACCTTAGATACTGCTATAGCATATGGTGAAAGTGAAGAATGCTTAGGCTTCGCAGGTGTAAACAATTTTAAGCTGGTGACCAAGCTTCCACCAATACCTGATGGATGTTTAGATATTAGTGGCTGGATTCATGAGCAAGTAACCTCATCTCTCTTCCGTTTGGGTGTTAAAAAACTATATGGCTTTTTACTTCACAAATCCGAGGATTTGCTTGGTCCAGATGGATCTGAATTATATCGGGCATTAGATTCATTAAAAGAAAAAGGATTGGTTAAAAAAATAGGGGTTTCAATTTATTCACCGAATGAACTTGAATCATTAAAAAAAGATTTTAGTTTTGATTTAATCCAAGCACCTTTTAATTTAATTGATCAAAGACTTTTGCATTCTGGATGGATGAAAAAATTAAAAGATAGTGGTATAGAGATTCATACACGTTCGACTTTTCTTCAAGGGTTGCTATTAATGACAGAAATCGAGATATCGCCAAAATTTTCACCTTGGAACGGTATCTTAAAAAAATGGCATAATTGGCTTGATGAAAATAATATCTCTGCACTTCAGGCATCTTTAGCTTTTTCACTTTCATTTTCTGAAATTGATCGTGTAGTTATTGGCGCTGATTCTGTGAGTCAGCTCCAGCAAATTTTCGATGTTATTAAATTACCCTTAATATTCAATTTTCCTTCGATAGATTGTGATGATGATTGCCTAATTAATCCTTCAAGATGGTCCGGCTTATGAAAATTGCATTGACTAAAATGAATCAGGCTTGGGAAGATAAATCTCAGAATATGGATATTTGCAATCAAATTTCTAGTCAGGCATCAAATCATAATATTGATTTATTAATTTTTCCAGAGATGACTTTAACGGGTTTTACATCTCAAACTTTAAGGATTGCGGAAGATGCTAGCTGTTCTGCATCATTACTTTTTTTTTCTGAGATTGCGTCTACTTATAACTTTGCGGTTGTTGCAGGGGTTGTCTTGCGATCTAATGGGATTTATCAAAACCTGGCTGTAGCTCATGATGCAAAAGGTGAAAAAGTCAGTTCATATGCAAAAATGCATCCATTTTCTCCTGGGGGAGAAAATTGCAACATAACGGCGGGCACAAGTTTATCGTTTTTCAAATATAAGGGAATTAGATTTGCGTTGACCATTTGCTATGATTTACGATTTCCCGTATTTTGGGATGCATTAGCTGATAAATGTGACTGCATCATTAATATTGCAAATTGGCCTGCGGTGCGAGTAGGTCACTGGAAAACCTTGCTTCAAGCTCGCGCTATAGAAAATCAGTTGTATGTAATAGGGGTTAATAGAGTTGGGTTAGATGGTAATCGATTAAATTACGTAGAGAGTTCTTATTGTTTTTCACCAGATGGCGAGGAGTTAAATCCTATTTTTGTTGACAGCCAATTTGACATTGTTGAAATTGATAAAGAAAACGTACTTAGTTGCAGAAAAAAATTTCCAGTACGTAACGATATACGTCGAGATTTATATAGAGAAATTTTGAAGGTAAATTAATGCTATGAAAAAATTAGAAATGAAATTAGATTTAAATAATAAATTCAGCGATCGCGCTAATAAATTAATTCCTGGCGGAGCGCACACTTATAGTAAGGGTGGCGATCAGTTCCCAAGTAATGCTCCTAAAATTATTGATCGGGGTTTGGGTTGTAAGCTTTGGGATGTTGATGGTAATCAGTTTACAGATCTTGCTATGTCACTTGGCACCGTGATTCTAGGACATGCTTATGAACCAGTTCTTGAGGCTGTTCGGAATGAGCTGAGTAAAGGCGTAAATTTTTGCAGACCATCAATCATTGAGGGTGAGCTAGCTGAATTGTTGGTTGATATTATCCCGTCTGCTGAAATGGTTAAATTCGGTAAGAATGGTTCAGATGCTGTCACTGCTGCAGTCAAATTGGCTCGAGCTTATACTGGAAGAGATTTCGTTGCTCGTTGCTCTGCAGATGCGTTTAATTCAATTCATGATTGGTTTATAGGCTCTACCGTCTTAACAAGGGGGGTGCCTAATGCCGTTCAAGATTTGACTTTGAAATTTCACTACAATGACTTGGATAGCTGTCAAAAATTATTTGATCAGTATCCTGGAAAAATTGCCTGTTTTCTTCTTGAGCCAGTATCTTTTGAAGAGCCTAAAGATAATTTTCTTGAGGAACTAAAAAAACTCTGTGAGAAAAATGGAGCCTTGCTTATTTTTGATGAGGTCGTCTCTGGCTTTAGATTTTCGTTAGGAGGCGTGCAAGAAATGGTGGGAGTTAATCCTCACTTGTCTGCATTTGGTAAAGGTATGGCAAACGGATTTTCTGTGAGTGCCCTAGTTGGAGAAAGGGAATTTATGAGTTTAGGGGGTATTCATCATCAGTACGAGAGAGTATTTTTACTCTCAACCACATACGGAGGTGAAACACATAGCATTGCTGCAGCTATAGCCAGCATCAAAGAAATACGAAAGCATAATATGATTGAGCATTTCTGGGCGGTTGGGCAATCTTTGATGGATGGTGTCCGTGCTGCAGCAAAAGATGTTGGCGCAGAAAATTATGTTAATGTTTCTGGGTATAGTGTTAAGCCAGCTTTCTCCTTTAATGATGAGGGTGGTGATGTGTCCATGGTTGCCCGTACATTATTTTTACAAGAAACAGTCTCTCGAGGACTTCTAATGCCATATGTAGTTCCTAGCTTCGGACACAAACCAAATGATATTAAGTTTGCTATTGAATGTATTCGTGATGCTCTCATTGTTATGAAAGATGCTGCTAATGGTTCAGGAATGCAATCAGCAATTATTGGTGATATTGTTAAACCTGTCTTTCGAAAGTTTAACTAAATTTTATGGAACTGCGAATTGGAAAGTATCTTTTGGGCCCCGAACATCCTGCTTTCATTGTTGCAGAAATGTCAGGTAATCATGATGGAAGTTTAGATCGAGCACTTGAGATTGTAAGGGCAGCTAAGCGTTGCGGCGCTAATGCAATTAAGTTGCAAACCTATACTCCAGACACCATTACATTAAAATCTGATCGGGAAGACTTTCTTATACCAAGTGACTCACCATGGGAAAAGCATTCAACTTTATGGAGCCTTTATAATAAGGCATATACCCCGTGGGAATGGCATGGTGAAATTTTTAAAGAGGCTAAAATAAATGGCCTGGAAGTTTTTTCTAGCCCCTTTGACAGCTCTGCAGTTGATTTACTTGAAAGTTTAGATTCCCCGGCATATAAGATTGCCTCGCCTGAAATTACAGATATTCCTTTGCTTGAGAGAGTTGCTGCAACCGGTAAACCTGTAATTATTTCAACCGGCATTGCTGAGTTAGCTGATATTGAACTTGCTTTGTCGACTCTTCGGAGTGCTGGCGCAACTGACATTATTGTCCTTAAATGTACTACGGCATACCCTGCACCAATTGAAGAGTCAAATCTAAAAACAATCTCTGATATTAATCATAGATTTGGAGTTCTCTCTGGTTTGTCTGATCATAGTATTGGAAATATTGCGCCAGTCGCAGCAGTTGTTTTGGGTGCAAGCTTTATTGAGAAGCACTTTACACTTGATGACGTAACCAAAACTGTGGACTCTTTCTTTTCATCTGGTGAAAAGGAGTTCTCACTTATGGTTGAGGGAATAAGATTGGTTGAAAAGGCATTGGGGAAGGTTAATTATGATATTGCACCAAGTGCTTTGAGCAGTATGCGAGGCAGGCGATCTCTTTATGTGTCTAGTGATATTAAAGCTGGAGAAATAATAACTGATACCAATATTAAATCTGTTCGTCCTTCATTTGGTTTGCATCCTAAATACTTTAAGCAAATTTTAGGGAAACGAGTAAAACGAGACTTGTATACAGGTGATCGACTTGACTTGGATTCGATTGAGTGAGCTCCGCCCCCCAAGTTGAAATTGTTTGTGATGGGAATAAACGTATTGGTTATGGCCATATCCGAAGAGCATTAACTTTATCTTCTCAACTTACAAAGGATGGTGTTGATGTCCGGCTTAGCGGAATTTCAGAAGAAGCAAAGTTGATGCTGCCACTATGTCAGCCTCGCAGCGAAGCAATTAAAGTTATTATTTTTGATGCCCCCTCTGGTATTGATAGCTTTTTGAGTTCTGCAAAAGCCGATGGACTCACCAGTGTCACTCTTGATTGGTTTGGTAATGAAATACCTGACGTAAATATTGCAGTCTTTCCTCATGAAGAAGTTCGTGCTCATCGAGATAAGTATATTGGGTTTGAATATATACTCATCAGAGATGAGATTATTTCACTTCCGATTTATAGTTCCGAAGATAACTATAAAAAAAATGTTCTAGTTGCACTTGGTGGTGGTGACATTTTGTCGCAAGGCCATTATATTGCAAGCTATTTAAGTAAGCTTGGATATAACGTAACACTTATAGAGGGCCATTTTTCTAAAAAAAGAAAAATGAGTTCTGAATACAAAGTTCTTGTTACCCCACCTGAATTTCCGAAAATTTTACAGCAATCAAACTGGGTTGTTACAAATGGGGGAAGCTGTCTTTTTGAAGCAGTTTTTTTAGGTAAAGCTGCCTATGTTCTCCCGCAAACGGAAGCTGAGCTAAGGATAGCATCTTCTTTTTATGAAAATAGAGCAGTTCTTGGGATAGGTATAAATGGGATACGTGATTTTAATCATCATGAGATTGATCAAGCCCATAGAAATTGCTTGGGATTGGTTGATGGAAATGGAGCAAAGCGCATTTCAGAGATTGTTCGAGGGTTATTATGATTCAGCAAGATATATGGCTGGTCGCGGTCACAGCCGGCAAATGGCAGAGGCATGGAATTTGTGAAGCGAAAGCCGCAGGTTTAAAGGTTGTTGCGATAGATGCTGACCTAAACGCCGAAGGTTTTCTTGATGCAGATATCGTATTAAATATGGATTTGACTGATCACCAATTTGTAATTGCTTCTTTGCAAGAGCTTAATTTAAATATTCGTGGTGCTGTAAGTTTCGTATCAGAGGCTGGCATGCTTTTAGCTGCTCAAATACGTGAGCACTTTCGGCTTCCTGGACTTAGTTATGAGTTTTGCAAGAGATTCATTGATAAAGGGATTCAAAGAAGGATTTGGTCTGAAAATGGTATCTACAGCCCTAAATGGATGATTTTTTCGGATAAAGAATATGCCTTAATAAGTGTACCATCCTTTGATTTTCCTTTTATTATAAAGCCAACTGACTCATCCGGCAGCAGAGGCGTCACAAAAATAGAATCTATAGCCGATGATATTTTCTCAGCAATTGATACTGCTTTTGCATTTTCGCGCTCAGGCGAAATAATAATAGAAGACTTTATGAATGGCCCGGAATTTACTGTAGAAATTTTTGCCATTGATGAGTTTATAAATGTTCTTGCTGTAACTGAAAAAAAGAAGGTTGATGGGACAAGGGGTACTGTTGCTCGAGAATTAGCAACACCAGATAGAAGTTTATTTACAATTGACAAGGTAAAAAAAAGTGTAATAGAGGCATTTTCAGCTCTTAATTATAAATCTGGTCCCGGTCATGCAGAAGTTATTTTGCAAGATGACGGCAATATTGGTTTAATAGAGGTAGCTGCAAGAGGAGGTGGTTTTATGGTTTTTGAGAAACTTGTTCCAGCAGTAAGCGGGATAAATATTGCTAAATTGACGGCGATGCAAGCTGTTGGAATTCCTGTGAAAATTAATGAATTAGAGCAAAAATCCGCCGTACTAAGATTTTTTCCTTCAAGACCAGGCAGACTTAAAGAAGTGTCTGGGTTCGATAAAATAAATTTAATCCCTGGAGTTCAGGGTGAGTCTTTCGTAAAAGCTGGTGATAATTTCAATCAAGCATTAACCGATGGCGACCGGCTTGGTTATATATTAACATTAGCAGAAACCCCAAAAAAAGCTCAAGCCTTAGCAGATAAGGCTGAGCGATTTATAAAATTTACATTTGGAGATATTTGTGATCATTGATGCCCATCTACATTTAAATGATAAGTTTGATGGAACCGCCCATGGAGCAGCGACTGAGCTGAGTCGGCAGCTAAAAGAATCAGATGTCGAGAGAGGAATTGTTTTGCATCTTGAGGCTCAGTCCTGGTCTGCAGAAGAGTTTTCAGAAGCAATTTCCCCCCACTCAAATTTACGTGGTTTTATTAATATTCATCCAAACAAATCAAATGCAAATTTACTATTACGAGATGGCATTGAAAAACTTGGATTTATTGGTTTGAAATTACACCCTCGTTTACAAGAGTTTGGTGTTGATGATGAAGAAACGGTTCATCTCGTTCAGGCTGCAGGGGAGATGAATATTCCAGTATTAATTGATGCTTTTCCAGATGGGACTCACTTAATGCAAGGGTTTTCCGCTCTTAGATATGCAAAGTTAGCCGTAAGTTGCCCAAAAACCAAAATAATATTCGCACATATGGGGGGGCATCATGTAATCGATTTTATGATGCTAGCAAAACGCATTCCTAATGTGTATTTTGATATCTCATACTCATGGCTTTATTACCAATCAAGCTCTGTCATAGGTGATATGGCTTACGCAATGCGAAGCATGAAATTCGACCGAGTATTCTATGGTTCTGATTATCCAGATAGGCCAATATCAATTTCACTTGATATGTCTATTAATCTTTTAAAAAAACATAATTTATCAGAAGCTGAGTTTAAAAAAATTATGTTTGAAAATGCTCGAGACTTTTATAATTGGCATGAATTATGAGGAAGTATAATACTCATTTAATTTCAGACTTTTATAATTCACGTTATGAAGAGCTTGGAGCAAATATTAAATCGATTGGATGGAAGGATGCAGACTCTCAGAACCTGCGTTTTGACATCCTTTTTCGCGGGATAGATATCAAAGGAAAAACAATTCTAGATGTCGGTTGTGGTTTGGGTGATTTAATACCATATCTGGAGAGTCGATATGGGCAGGAATTTGATTATATAGGCATTGATATTTCAGAAAATATTTTAAAGGAAGCTAGACGAATCCATGAATCCAAAAATAGAAAATTCATTCTCGGAGATGTCTTCTCTTCCGATCTACCTTTCGTTGATATTTCTGTATTATCTGGCGCTCTTTCTTTTAAATTTCCCGAAGTTTTAGAGTGTGCACAAGAAACATTGAATAAAATGTTTTTATTATCAAATGAAGTTGTATCTATGAATTTTTTAACGAAATATGTGGATTTTGAATTAGAAAAAAATCAGCATTATCAGCCTGAAATAATACTTTCATGGGCAATGCGAGTTTCAAAGAAAATAATCTTATTTCACGATTATCCGTTGCATGAATTTACGATACAAATATATAAATAATTGAGAAAAAATTGGAAAATAATTACTTATTACAACTAATTGATTTTTGTCAAAAAAATCGAGTTTCAACTACTGAAGTAGCAGATGCTCTTGATAAATCAGGCGTATTCCCTGGCGTTAAGCCTTTAAATCCAAATCAATATAAATTGGGGCCTGTTAGATGTATTTTTACTGCTAATAATTCCAACTTCACATTACATGAACAAATTAAAAGTGTTCAGCAAGGCGAAGTAATAATTATATTTACACATAACTGCGAGGATAGGGCTGTTTTAGGAGATCTTATTTCCAAATATGTACTCCTATATAAAGGGGCAGCAGCCATTGTTGTTGAAGGCTTAGTTCGGGATATTTCATCAATAAGACGAGAAGGTTATGCTATTTGGTCTCAAGGATTCACGCCACTTGGATGTCATAATGAGGTTGCCGATTCGTACCCTATAGAAAAGGAGCTGGAGGTTCGAGATTTTTATGAGGGCGGATTGGCAATATGTGATGATGGTGGCGTCACCATTATCCCTAGCAAAAAAATAAATGAAGAAATGCTAGCTAAATTAAATCATATTGAAATGCAAGAAGACATATGGTTTTTTTGTTTAGATACTCTCAAATGGGATACTAAAAAAATTGTGTGCGAAAAAGCTTATTTGAAAGAAACAAATTTGTTATCAAGTGTTCATTTGGAAAATTTAAAAAAATGGGATTTTTAGATTTTTGATATATATTTAAAATTACTTAAATTGAGAGAATGATGACAAATCCAAGCCAATCATTATGTCGAGATGTTTCTGAAGATGATCTTGCAGTATATTTGCAGGAATTAGATATTTATGGCTTTTCCGTAGTTAAAAATTTTTTGAATGATGAAACCGTAAAATTTTTATTAAATACTATAGAAAAAAAATATAGCGAACTAAATCAGAAAGTGAGAATTTCTTATGGCGGGGCTCCATCAAGAGATGCTCTTGATAAGATAATCTACAGTATTCACAACTACGATAAAGTTTTTTTAGATTTATTGGTTTCACCGTTAATTCGAAGCATTGGAATTTCAAAACTAAATGATCCCTACTATAGATTTTTACCGCCAGAGTTACCTAATTACACCTTGCAATATTTTAATGCTAGGTCGAGTGGCTTGGCTCTTGATTTGCATATAGATTCTCACATCCCTTATATAAGTAATCATTTAATAAATATGCAATTTGTTTTCTTTTTGGAAGACAGCACCATTGATAATGGTTGCACTGTGGTTGTTCCTGGATCTCACAAATCAGGAAAATATACCGATCGTAATCTTAAAAATGTTAACCCTATTCAGGCTCGAGCTGGCGATTTAGTGTTTTGGGATAGCAGAATATGGCATGGAACACTTGAAAATAAACTAAATCAGTCAAGATGGGCTTTGGTAGCTACTCTTGGGCAATGGTGGATTAAACCGTCTTTAGACTTGGTCCGGGGCGTCAATCCATCTCTCTATAAATCATGCACAGATGAGCAAAAACTGTTGTTAGGATTCTGCTCGGTGCCTCCTGTGAATGAGTTTGTTCGAAATAATACTAAAAACGGATATGAATTTCTTAAAGCTAAATTGACAGATTATGATTTTTAGATCAAATAAAAAAAAGAAATATTGCTGCCATGACTAAAATTACAGATAAAAAGCTAAATAAATCAGCATACGGTTTTTGGGAAATTGGTGATAAACCTAGTCGAAAAGATTTGGAACTTTACTATTCTGAAAAATATTATCAGGAGGGGAAAGGTGGGGCAATAGAATATACATCTGATGAATTGCTGCAGATCAAAAATAAGCTCGATGAAATTTGGCATGTAATCGAAAATAACACTCCAAATCTAGGAAATTTAAAGTCATTCCTTGATGTTGGATGTGGCGAAGGAAATGCTCTAGCTTTTTTTGCTTCAAAAAGTTTTGTTATGACAGGATTGAATTATAGTTCAGCAGGCGTTCAGTCTAAGAATCCAGGATATATTGATAATTTAATTGTAGGGGATATTTATACGTCCTTAGAAAAACAAATATTCCTCCAGAAAAAATATGACGTTATCATGCTGCAAAATGTTCTTGAACATGTTTTAGATCCTATCAATTTGATGCTTAATTTAAAGAAATTAATAACACCAAACGGTTTGATTTGCATTTCAGTGCCAAATGATTTTTCAATTACACAGATGGCAGCAATATCCCATGGGCATATTCAGAGCGCTTTTTGGGTCTCACCGCCAGACCATTTAAATTTTTTTAACAATGAAAGTTTGTTGGAAGTAGCCTCTGTTACTGGATATGATTTTTGGACATGATTGCTAACTTTCCAATAGATTTTTTTCTTTTTAATACAGCCTCGAATTATGTTATTGACTCCTCAAAAGGTAAAGCAGCACATAATGCTCGCATTCAAATAGAAAACTTAATATCGCAGGCTCCGATTGCAGATGTTATTTTGCTTTATAAGTCATTTGCAAACCTTGGCCTTGGTCGAAATCTTACGATTTTTCTGAGACCTAATGCGACAAAATAATCTACTTAATAGGAAGAGTAATGGTTAGACGTATTGCTATCATTCCAGCTAGGGGGGGCTCAAAAAGGATACCCAATAAAAATATTCGTGATTTTCTTGGAAAGCCCATAATTTCCTATACTTTAACTGCAGCTAAAAAAAGCGGATTATTCGATAAGATCCATGTGAGTACCGATTGCAAGAAAGTTATTGGTGCGGTTACCAGCCTTGGATTCGAAATCGATTTTACTAGGCCAGATGACTTAGCTGATGACCATACATCTATAATGCCAGTTATTAAATATGTTATTAACAAATACTTAATGCTCGGAGAGCAATTTGATGAGATTTGGCTTCTAATGGCTTGTGCTCCAATGATACTGTCAGATGATCTCATAAAAGCCTCAGAATTATTCAATAAATACAATGGAAAAATTTCTGTTTTATCGGTTATTGAATATCCCGCGCCAATTGAGTGGGCTTTTAAAATGAAGTCTAGTGGGGTGTTAAGCCCTGAGCATCCAGGAATGTTTTCAAAAAGATCTCAAGATATTGAGAAAAAATATTATGATGCAGGAGCATTTGTAGTATTTCCTTTTTCAGAAATCATGTCTGTTAACGAATTGGGAGCGGATGATAATTTCGTCGGTTATATATTACCCAAGACTAGGGCGATAGATATAGACGATCAAAATGATTGGATGATTGCTGAGGCTATGGCTTCAAATTTTTTGAGTTGATATGCTATTTATAACTATAATTCCCATATACCAAAGAAGCGTTAATGGATAATGAAAAAATTCTTTCGCTAGCTTCAGCCTGTGGGCTTGATGTTCGTTTAAGAGCTAAAGATTGCAATGTATGGAGTTCAACTCTAGCAAATTGTACTTATATACCCTTTTCTTATACTAACAGCAGTTTAGATTATCAGCTGGCTTATTTTAACGGAAGAGTATCTGATCATTCATTATTAATATATTGGGAAAATAAGCCTATAGCTGTGTGGCCATTTTTTATGGAAGATTTGGAAGGCGATGAGAATTCAACGTCAAATAAAAAAGATAGTTTGATCTTGCCACCAATTTTTATATGTAATTGTGAGTTTTTAATTCAAAAAAAAATAATTAAGAGATGTATATTTCTTTGTGAAGAAGCTAGTAAGATTTTTCTTCGGCGCAGTTGGAGCAGTCAATGTTCATTTGATAATCAATTAGGTATTAATTACTGGCATCTTGAGCTAATTTCAATGGGCGCTAAAGTTGATTTATTTTACGATTTGTTTGTTGATTTGCGACCAGATATCGCAACAATAAGAAAAGCATTCAGAAAAAGTTATAGGTCTTTGATTACCTCAGGCGAAAAACTCTGGAAAGTTAATGTCTTAGATCAATTTGATGAGGAAATTTGGAGTAAATTTCAAAATTTACATTCTGAAGTAGCAGGAAGAATCACAAAGCCAAAAGCAGCATGGGATTCACACTTAAATGATATAAAAAATGGAACCGGTTTTTTAATTTACCTTAATGATTCAGCTCAAAAAATGGTGGGCGCTGGATTTTTTAACTTCAGCAGAGATGAAGCGTTATATTCTGTAGCAGCATATAAAAGGGAATTATTCGACAAACCACTTGGGCATATCGTGCAATATCATGCAATAGTATTATTGAAGAAATTGGGTGTTACATGGTATAAAGTAGGTTCCAAGCCATTGAAGTTCGAGAGCCCAAAACCTTCAGAAAAAGAAATTTCAATTGGCAATTTTAAACAAGGCTTTTCATCTCATACTTTTCCAAGATTTTTTTTAAATCATCCGGTATAGCAATTTTGGAAAGGATTATTTTGAATAAATCATATTTTTTGTGGCCAGGAAACAGTTTCTTTCGAGCTTTAAGATCGCTTCTCTATATTAATTCTGTGGTTAAAATTGAAGCCAAACTAAAGGAGATCTTCCCTTCAGGGTACCCAGTTCTGTGCTCGAGCGGACGCTCCGCTTTAGCACTAGCACTTATTCAAAATAAAGTCTCGCGACATAATTTTATTGGAGTTTTCCCTTTTGCTAATCATTGTGTTTTGGATATAATTTCGAGGTTTTGTTCCCCGTTGCTCGGCCCTGACTCTGTAAAAGTAAATTTTAGAATTGTTCATCACCAATTAGGTTTTGTTCAGGAAGAGAATCTTCGATCAAATACCATAGAAGATTGTGTAGATACCCTTTGTGTAAGAGGGGCAAAATTATTTCCTGGAGGAGGTAGTTTTGAAATCTGGTCATTACCTAAAATTCTTGGAACTACTTCAGGTGGGGTTCTTTGGTGTCGAAATAAAAAAGATGCTGTACTAGCTCGTCAAACTAGAGATTTGAGGGGTGGTGGAATGCTACCCTGGCTAGTTCGTTTATTGGGCAAACTTTATCCTCATGCCTATTTTTATTGGCAAGGCGCCGAGGGAAATTTGGGTCGCATGTCTATTTGGCAAACCGGTGAAATTTATAAGTCAATTATCAATTGGGATAACTTTGTTATAGATCGATCAAAAAAATTAGATATGATCTGGCCTTATGCGGTTCGTTGGCTAAAAAAGCCAAAAGAAAGATTGCCATCTGCAGTTCCGGTTGAGTTAAATATTGAAGAGCAGCTTGTAAAAAAGTTTGGAGTTTTATCTGGATATAGAATGTTTGAAAGCATTAATTCAATGGGTAAAAGAAAGATAAAAAGAGTTTTACCCATACCAATTCATCAAGACGTACTAGAATTTTGGATACACAGCCTTATTAAAAATTTCACTTTAAAAAAAAGAAAGCACTAATCTTAACAGAGTGACTCTTTATATACGCTTAACTTAAACTTAAAAAAAAACTTAACCCAAGATTCCGCAAAATTTATGACAAATAAAAGGCAATATAGCTCTCTAGACAAATATAATTCATTGGATTTAAGAGCAAAAAAAACCCTAGAATTTTTAGATAAAAATCCAGCACCGTTTAAACGACTAAATAAATATGTTATTCAAAGAATCTTAGCACTTTCTATTAATGATTTCATGATCAAATTTCAAAAAAAAGATTTAAAACTAAAAGTTTTTTCTTTTGATTCAGAAAAGCGTTTTGTAATAAGTAGCAAGGCAATTCTTGTAAAATATATTGTTACATTTATTTTTTTGTGGACCGCCATTTTTGTGGCTTATTTAATTTTTCTTGCTTTTCCTAGGAAAAAAAATATTGGATCTATCACATTAGTCTATGGTTTTGAGCATGTGAACTATAGTATTAAAAAAAATCACGATTATATTAAAAAATATTTAGCTGATAATCTAAAGATAAGTTCATTTTCTGGTAAAAATGTATTTGTAGTTTCTAAGCTCAGTAGAGCTAGTAAAGACATTCAGTTTTTTTCGAGGCTTTCTCTATATATAAAGCTTTTTTCTTGTCTTGATAACCAAGGAATTATTTTCGCAATTAAGGAACATTTAAATTTTTTCAATTCTTTTTTTAAATCTTTACAGCATTCCATACTTTATTCTCTTCTGGCACTTGAATTCCCAATTATGTCTTTATTTTCTGCGCTAAATAAATTTAAGCTTCTTGATAATGCTGTTTTTTCAAATTCAAATATGCTTAAGCAGCCTTTATGGTGCAGTTTAGAACAAAAAGAATTTAAAACTCATATGTTTTGGTACTCACAAAATTCCTACCCCCTTGTTTTTCACAAGAGAAATATTAGCCATGTTTACCCACCACTTCATTACATTGAAGTTTCATTTCACTGGATTTGGGATAATTCTTTTCAATTATTTTTAAAAAAAGTTGGGGTAACGGGATCTTTTAAAAAAAGTGAACCAATAATTTTTAGTGATATAAAAATATCAAAGTCTATTATCCCAAATAAAAATTTGAAAATTATGATTTTTGATGTTTTTCCAAGCGCAAACGACTTTTATAGTCGGCATGGAATAAACGATTCTTACTACAACTATAAAATAATGACCAAGTTTATTCTTGATATTTTAAATTGCGCAAAAAAAATTAAAACTCAAAAAAAATTATTTATATACTTAAAGCATAAGAGAGGCTCAAGTGATGTTGTTGATGCTAGATATATAGATTTCATTGCTGATTTAGCAAGGAAGAATAAAATTAAAATTTTACCCCACCAATATGATCTAAAAAGCCTTATTGCTAAGGCAAATTTAGTGATTACACCCCCGTATAGCTCGCCTTTTTACATTGCAAAAATTCATCATGTTAATGCATGTTTTTACGACTCCTCAAGCTCTATAATTCCCCCAATGCACCATATTAAAAATGATTTGATTAGATCCCCAGCTAACTTATTAAAATTTATGAGGAATTCTTTGCGGTAGGTATATAATTTCATCATGATGAATAATTTTAATTACATACTACCTGAATCTAAACAGCCCATTGATTTTTATGTGGATAACTCATCATTTCTTCCAACCGCTACTTCTGATTTTTTAATTAAATCCTGTTTGTCTAAAATTAATTTTAAGGTAAATGATCTTTTAGATCTTGGTTGCGGGATAGGAATTGTTGGAATTTCTCTTTATAAATCTGGCCGAGTTTTAAATTTATTTTCTTCAGATTTATCAGAAAATTCAGTCAGTATTTGCAAAAAAAATTCGTCGAGTTTAAATGTTATGAATACGGTCCTTGCCGGAGATTGTTTAGACCCATGGGGTGATATGAAGTTTGATGTTATAGTTGATGATATTTCAGGTATTTCAGAAACTGTCGCAAAGCTGTCAAGTTGGTTTTCTAATGTGCCTTGTAATTCTGGGATTGATGGCACCAATTTGACTCTGAAAGTCTTGAAACAGGCACCATCCTTTTTAAAACCCAATGGAATTCTTTTTTTCCCTGTGATTTCCTTGTCTAATCGTGAAAAAATTATCAATAATGCGCAATCTATTTTTAGTCATGTTGAAAAGCTGGCTTCCCATTCCTGGTTTTTGCCCGATGATTTAATGGAGCATATTGATGTATTAAATGAGCTAAAAAAAGAAGGGTTAATAACCTTTGATTTTAAATTTGGGAAATACCTATGCTATACGGATATTTATATTGCATATAATTAAGATGAGATTATGATAAATAAGAAAAAACTAATTGAAATAATTCAAACTGCGCTCGGTGAAGATCAGATTGATATCAATTCTTCAATGAATAATGTGGAAGCGTGGGATTCGCTTGGGCATATTGCAATTTTAACAAAATTAGACATTGAGCTTTCCGGTAAGGCATCAAGTATTGAGTCTCTTGGTGCTGCTGATTCAGTTTTAAAGATAATTAATGCATTAACTTCATCAGGATTTTTTAGCGAATAAGAAGAGCATGGAAACTATAAAGAATGTTTCTATAAAAGCGATTTCTTATTACCTGCCAAATAATCCTATTGATGTAAGAGTTTTTTCCGAAAAAAATCAAGATTGGAATTTGGATAAAATTATCCAAAAAACTGGCATAAGACACGTTTTTCACGCGTCAGAGAATGAAACAGCAGTTGACTTGGCTATAAAAGCTTCTGAAAATTTATTCAGATCAACAGACATTTTAAAAGATTCTATTGATGGTTTACTTTTTGTTACTCAATCACCTGATTATATTTTACCTACTTCTGCTTGCATAATTCAAGAAAAATTAAGTTTGTCAAACAACTTGCTAGCTTTTGATATAAATTTAGGTTGCTCAGGTTTTGTTAAGTCTTTATCAGTAGCTTCTAGCTTGATAAATACTGGGGTCTGCAATAATATTTTAATTATTTGTTCTGAGACATATTCAAAGTATATTGATCAGAATGATAGAATCTGTTTGCCATTATTTAGTGACGGATCTTCAGCTGTTGTTGTCGCAAGTGGTGGCGATTTTGAAATTGGACCTTTTTTATTTGGGGTAGATGGAAAGGGCGCTGAAAATTTAATAGTTCACTCTGGTGGGGCAAGGTTAAATGATGGGTCCGCAAAAAAACTATATATGAATGGCGCTCAAGTTTTTATTTTTACGCTAGAAAGAGTACCTCAGGCAATTTCTGATTTTTTGAACAAAAATAACCTATCTATCGATAATATTGATTACTTCATCTTTCATCAAGCAAGTAATCTTATATTAGATGCTATTGCGGAAAAATGTAAAATTCCAGAGAATAAAATTATTAAGTCTTTGGAATTCATAGGCAATACAGTATCCTCAACCATCCCTATTGCCTTAAAGATTTCTACAGAAAATAAGACAATTAAAAAAGACTCATTAATATTACTGGTCGGGTTTGGTGTTGGTTATTCTTGGGCAATAAGCTTAGTTAAATGGGGTTCAAGTTGATAATAATTTCAGGTGCATCAGGAGGATTAGGGAAGGAGCTTGTTACCTACCTATCAAAAAAATTCAGTTTAGTTTGTCTATATTTAAATACACCCATTTCTTCTCTAAAGAATGTCGATCCCTATAGGTTAGATATATGCAACGAAGAAGATATTAAAAATTTCATAGCATTAAAAAAAGCCGAATTAAAAGATATAACCCTAATTAATATGGCTACATATTCATTTGATGGTTTAGTTATAAATTATGATAGTGACGAATGGAAAAAAACTTTTGATGTTAATGTTAACGGCCCATTTTATTTGATCAAAAATTTATTACCTTTAATGGTTGACCAAAAATATGGAAGAATTATTAGTATATCCTCCTTTCTCGCATCTGAAGGAGCTGCAGGAGCAGCAGCATACTCATCAAGTAAATCGTCATTGATTGGCCTTACAAAATCATTATCAAAAGAATACGGAAGATTTAATATAACCTCTAATATTATTGAGCTTGGCTATTTTAACCGAGGTCTAATTGAGCGATTTAGCAAGGAAGATTTAGAAAAAGCTCTCAAAATAATTCCCCTTAAAAAACTTGGAAATGTAAAAGAAATTTCTGAGACAATTAAATTAATTATAAATTCAGAATATATAAACGGAGCTATACTGAAGTTGAATGGGGGTATTAGTTAATATGAGCTCCTCATTGAGCAAGTATAAATATAAAGAAACTATATCCCTTCTTTCGAAGTCATTCCCAGGAGACAGATTATTTCTTCGAGATTTTTTTTACAAAGTTTTATCATTAATTCCACATAGAAGATTTATTTTTTACACTAGTGAAAATAAAATTAAAGGATTCCTCCTTATCCTTAAGAGGCAGGTTAGACTCGGCGGGAAATTATTTAATGTTTGCGGAATGTCTTATATGGTTGTTGACGAAAAATTAAAAAATTTATCTGCTTCTGCTTTTTTAAAAAAAAAATTATTTGAGGAGTCTAACAAATTTGATTTGACAATTGGTTTTGCTCGAAAAGTAATGGATAGGTATTGGTATCACTATGGTTTCTTAGGTGTCTCGAGTTTTTCCAAATTCAGCATAAGCTTAAGGAGTTTTCAACAATTCAAGGATGATAATATCTCATACTCGGATTCCATCTGTAATAATGATATTGAAGATTTAAATAAAATATATACGCTTACTTATAAGCAACTCTATGGATCTTTCTTGAGAGACAATGAGGCTTGGTCATATTTACTTTTTTCAGGCGTTAAGAATTTTAATCTAATAAAAGTACTAAATAAAGGAAAGGTATGGGGATATTTCTTTTATAAAAATAATGAAATTTACGAAGTTGGTGTTAAAAATAAACAATATAGAAAAATGCTTCAAGCTATTTATTTATTTTTTAACAGCAAAAAGTCTGAAAATTTAATTTTTAATCTCAGTTTTAATCATGAACTCATAAAGCACATGAGTATTTATTCTCATGAGCGCTATGAAAAGTTTGTTCCTGAAGGCGGTCATTTAATAAGAATTAATAATATTAAAAGATTTATTAAAAAAATTAGCCCAGTTTTAGAGAAGCAATATTTAATGTTAAATTTTAAACCTTTCACAAAAAAAATAAATGGCATAATTTTTACTTTCAGTAAGAATGCGCTTAAGGTTACATATGATGAATATTTCAAAGATGATAATCTCACTAAGCTTCAGGTTGCAGCTTTTATATTCATGCTGCCTTATGAAAGTATGCATAATGATATTTTATTTAATCCATTATGTATAAATTTTTCCGAACTTGATCAATTTTGATTTTCCTTAACTTTATTGATGCAAATTATTTTTAATCAAATTTACACTAAGCTTTTTGACTTGTCTGAGGTTTTTTGTCCTTATTCTAGCGAGAATTGGAAGGTTCTTTGAGACCTTTTTTCAGTCTGCCTTAAAAAACTTGTAGAATTTTGTCTGTTGACCGATTCGTTAAAATAGCTAGCTTAAAAATTTTTCTTTTGATGAAAATGTTAATATATAGTTTTTTGTATCAAATGTTCCTTCAAATGTAATCGTTGTAGTGGTTACTGCTTATTGATTAAACTCTTTAGGGGTTGTTGAATTGAATATAGTTGCTGATGAATTTTTTTCTTGGGTCGAAGCTTTTTTTTCATTTCTTCCTGGAAAGATAGGAAGGCTTATAAGGCGTTATTATTTTAGGACTCGTTTAAACAAATCAGGACCTCGCTTATCAATAGGAATGTTTGTTGAATTTTCATCTCCCAAAAATATTTCTTTTGGTAACGAGATATATATTGTTGATAGAGCTGTTCTTAGGGCTGATGAAGGCACAATCATTGCGGGAGACAGGTTTGCTGTAAATGGTAATGTGAGGATTATTGCTGATTGTGGCGGAAAAATAATTATTGGTAATTCGGTGATGATTGGTCCAAATACAGTTATTAGGGCAAGCAATCATCAGTTCAATGATGCTACTAAAGATATTTGGCTTCAAGGCCAAACGGGAGGGACAATTACTATTGGCGATGATGTATGGATTGCCGCGAATGTTGTAATTTTACCTGGAGTTAGAGTAGGCTCCCACTCTGTAATAGCCGCTGGGGCTGTAGTAACTAAAGATGTTCCTGAATACTCAGTTGTCGGAGGTGTTCCTGCTAAAGTAATTAAAAAAAGAAGAAATATTATTTAAAAGAATTGATTGCGTAATAAGTTCATTTTTGCAAGCTTTTTGAATGAGGTAAATAATAACTTTTAATTTAAATTACATTATAAACTTTTTTTAAACCTTAATTTTAGTACAGAAGCCAACTGCGAATATCTGAATCTGCCAAGCGAGCTATTTTATCTGAAAGGTAGCTAATTTTTCGAGCAGTCTCATGTGATTTTTTTAATGGCATTATAAGCTCTTTAAATTTGCCGTACAATTTTCTTTGTGATGGAGTTAAATATGTAAAAGTTTGTTCAATCAAATCAAAGCGTTTATATAAAAGTAGGACTCCAAAATAGGATGACAGTCTTTTATTGGTTACATTCTCTTCAAGCACTATTTTCTCAGGAGATTTTAAAAAAAGAGCATCTCCAAATACGCACTGACCAAATGAATTCAACGCTTTTCTTTCCCATCGGCATAAATTTACAAAATCGAAAAATTCAAAACCTTTTGTCGATAATAAGGAAGCAATATCACCAAATAATGGCTGTTTATTATATGAAGGCAAAAAACTAATCTCGATTTCGAGCCCCAGTACACTTTCGAGAGTGGCTTCTGATCCTCTTAATACACTCAACTCTGCGCCTTGAATATCTAATTTTATAAAATCTGTATTTTTAATTTGAAGGCTATCAAGCCGCTTTGTTCTAACCTCAACTTGTTTAACAATATTGTATCTTTCAGAATCCGGAAACAAATTTATAAATTTCATATTTGGAGAAAAGACTGAAGAAACTTGAGGTTTTTTGCAAAGATTTAACTTTACCGTTCCGTTATTAACCCAAAGCGCATAAGGATATAAAGTGTAGGATCTACAACTATTTCTTTGTTTAAGAAGCATTTTCCTGGATCTATCGTCTGGCTCAAAACCTACATAATTTAGATAGGGTTCAATTGCCTTCCATCTTGGCTCTATATTTCCAGCCGCTCCTATATCAATCAATGTTATTTCCTTTAGTGATGGGAGACTTGAGAGCGCCATAACCTTTTTTTTTGCTAGCCGTTTGTTTTGGTATTCGAAAATATTAAAACCGATTTTTTTTACTATTGATTTCATATTCACTTTCTATGCCGACTTAATTTAAATGTTGACAATGTTAATATTAATTTCTTTAGATTTAATCTCATTTCTTTATTATAGCTCTCAGCCACTGACGATTTTTACCTGAAGTCGACATTTGTAGTTTACTAATTTGTTTATTTGTATGGTCTTTATCTAGCAAAATTAAAATGAGCTTGGCAAGTTCTTTAAGTTTGTTGAGGAAAAAATATCCTTTTGAGTGAGGCTCTGCTTCTTTAAGGTAACTAATTTTATTTCCCACTGAGCTGAGATTAATGACATGACCATGTTTTTTAAGGCACTCGGATAAACTTTTTCTATTAAAAAATAATAGATGTGGCTCCAATTTTAGCTTGTATTTGTAATCTTCATTTGGCACTTCTATAAATAAGAATCCACCTGTATTTAATAGAGAAGTTAGTTTTTTTATAAAAATGTTAGGGTCTGTAACATGCTCTAGAACATGTGATAAGATTATTAAATCAAATCGATCTTCATTTGCAATAGCTTCAATGTCAGTATACGTTTTTTTGATTTTTTTGTTTTTTTTTAGCGCTAATCTCTGAGATTTATCTGGCTCAACAGCATAATATTGACCTTTGTATCCTTCTTTAAGTAATGCTTCTGTAAACATTCCAAGACCAGCCCCGACATCTAGTAAAGTTAAATTTTCTTTGATACTTATATGCTGATTAATATACCTAATTCTGGAAATGGATTGAGCTAAGTAATATCGCTTGGTAATGCTTGAAGCAGTTGCAACTTCCCCATTCCAAAAAGAAGTGTAATATTTTGACAAATCTGATCTTGAAGGCATTGGAGATACAAAAACAAGGCCACAAGAAACGCAGCGAAAAAGATTTTTATTAATAAAAATGGGACTTTTTGAAAGGTATATTTGTTTTTTTTCAATAGTCTTTTTTTTGCAATTTGGACAGATCATTATTTAACAGTGCATCGATGATATTGCACCATTTTTAAAATGGCGCATGATTGCAGGTCTTCCCCATGGAGTGGGGATTCCTGAGACTGAGAAATAGCCCGAAGCGTTTCCTAAGACCGACAGATCATCTTCTGATAAGGTAAAAATGACTACAGTTTTACTTGGGGCCATGAAATCTTTGCTAAAGAGCTTAATATTCCCATTCTTAAAGACATCTAAGGTAAAGTTTTTCGATTTCATGCTCCTGTTTACAAGAATAATATCTATTTTGCTTTCAGATGATTTATCTAATGGAAACTCAGCAATCCATGTTTTATTGTTGTCGCGTTTATAAAATAGATCAAAATCGGTTAGAGATTGCTTTTGAAAAATAGAAAATCTATCAATGCCATGCATAAAGCTTGGCTGAACTCCTTTTTTTAAAAAACAAATATACCCCCTATCCGTGAAGTAAATTTTTTCATTTTTTACTTCAGGTATTTTTGCGACACTATCAGGAATAGATATGTGCCACATAAATGTACCAATGCTATCTTTCGGGGTAAATTTATTGATATTTAGCTCGTAACATCCCATATGTGATAATAAGAAGTCGTGATCATCAAGAAGCTTTCCTTGATTATCCCAGATCCATACATGCCCTCTAGTTTTCGTGTTTACGTTTGGAAATAAAGGCGAATAGAAATTTTGTATTGGGGCAATCGTTTCTATTTCGTTGTCTGTTCGCCAAAAATATAAATCATTAATGACTCCAAATTTTTTGAGGTGTTTTTCTCTTTTAAGATGATCTGGAATTTTTCTTGAAATCCAATATCTCAGACTTGTCGGCAATGGAATTTTTGTGTAAATAAATTTAAGCATTTCTTAGCTCAATATCTTAACTGCTGCTTTTTTAATAT